>Ga0209021_1000609_pt1 | contig 43240 bp, 35 predicted proteins | sample PinacodermFT_FD_187299 | JGI IMG/M metagenome (GOLD analysis project Ga0209021, IMG submission 187299) | Host-associated microbial community of the marine sponge Aplysina aerophoba from Gulf of Piran - sponge pinacoderm, lysed by freeze-thaw... | ecosystem: Host-associated > Porifera > Sponge >... | reverse complement strand
GCGGTGGATACGACGACGGATATGCCCGGGGAGGTGCTATATCTGACGTAGCCCTTCCCGACCAAGCAGCCGCCCTTCAGCAGGCAGGGTGTGACGCTCGAGGATGCCAACGATTTAACGCCGGACATCCATGCGCTGGCGGTGGAAGAGATGGAGCGCTTCCGTCTCGGTCCGCTGTTGACGCCGCCGAGCTTGCAGGAGACGCTCCAGAGCCCGGGCTCGAGCGGTGGCGTGAGCTGGGGCGGGGCGGCGTTCGATCCCGAGACCGGACTCCTGTACGTGCGGACAACGGAAGAAGCTGACACGAACCAGCTGTGCGTGAATACGGGTGAAAATCCGGAGGTCGACGTCGAGTACAGCAATAACTGCCCATACGGTGCGACGCTCGTCATGTATCAGGAGGCCGACGGGCCGGGCCCCGCGCAAACCCCGGAAAGTGATCTTGGCCCGATTCCGCTGATCAAGCCGCCTTACGCACAGCTGGTTGCAATTGACCTGAATGGGGGCGAGATAGCGTGGAAGGTGCCGTTTGGCGAGGGGAGGCCCGCCCTGCGCCAGCACCCGCTGCTGCGCGGCGTCGAGTTGCCGAAGCGGCTGGGCACGCGAGGCAACTCCGGCCCGATGGCGACGAAGGGGGGCCTCGTGTTCCTCGGCGGCGGTACTCCGTATCTGTATGCGTTTGACAGCGCCACGGGCGCGGAGATCTGGCGTGGTGCAACGCCGTTTCCGACGCACTCGAATCCGATGACCTACCGTGCGCAGTCGGGACGGCAGTTCGTCGTCATCGCGACAGGTTCCGGGCCCCGAGCCGCGCTCGTCGCATTCGCGAGATCCCGATAGCCAAGCTAGGTAGTCCAGTAAGTTTTTGAAAAATCGATGGTTAGCGCTCCAAAAAGCCGCTGGAGGTTCGATTTCCGTATGAGCCCAATTAGAATGTCGGGAATGGCGTTGGCATGGGAAGACTTACCTTAGCGGCCGTAATACCCGCCTCGACACAAGGCCGACACGGCGGCTAAGACACCTTGCACTTCTGCGTCGCGAAGGGCGAATGAAAGAGGTGAACACAGCGAATCACGATTGACGGTAAGCGCTGCGATCTCGGTTTGAGAGACTGGTTCGCATCCCGATCCCTCGAAGTGCGAATCGGATCCCGCTTCTAGCAACTCTTTGCCGTTGAGACTGGATGTCCGTCCACTTGTGTCGCGTCGAGAGTTGTCAATAACCGTGCGTGGTGCCAAGGCGCCGTCCTCGCAGGAGTCGCGCAGCCTGCCCAGTTTGTCTTCGAACTGGGCGACAGCATGAGATTGCCCCGTCGCCCCCGCCGCCCAAGCGTGTCCGTAACGCAGTGCTCTCTTGCAGTTGTGTACGCAAGGACTGGTGCTGGAGGTTCTCCAGCACCTGCCGGCACAGACCCGCTTCCGGGGAAGTCTCGTCGATCGGCAGCCGCACAGGCCGCACGCTGCCCCGGATCCAATGGTCGCCCAGCACAATCTCCGGCCTTGACGCGTGAGTGTCGATCCACATGTGGGGGCAAATTACGATGTCACTATGGTAATGTGACGAATGCTACTACTTTGCTAGTGTCATGTCTGTATCTGCCGCACCGCGAACTCGCAACGTCATCGCGGACCTAGCCGCCCACGGCCGGTATCACTTTACCTCCTCCGAGCTTCGCTCGGCGCTCGGGGTCTCCGAGCAGGCGGCACGCCAAGCGCTGAGCCGCTGCGCAGCCAAAGGGGAGATCGCAAGTCCGGCGCGTGGGTTCTATGTCATCGTACCGCCCGAATACAGGCGGCTTGGCTGCCTGCCGGCGGACCAGTTCGTCCCGGCGCTGATGGAGCACTGGAGCGCCCGCTACTATGTCGGATTGCTCTCGGCCGCGCAGTACCACGGAGCGGCCCATCATCGCCCGCAGGAGTTCCAGGTGATGTTGATGAGGAACCGGCCGGCGATCGTGTGCGGTTCCGTCAGGGTTGCCTTCGCCGCTCGCAGGGAGCTCGCTGCCGTGCCAGCGGAGAGCTTCAACAATCCGCGGGGAACGGTTCTGGTCTCGACGGTGGAAGCGACGGCGGTCGATCTGGTCGGATACATGCATCGCGCCGGCGGCGTGGACCGGGTGGCAGGCGTGCTTTCCGAGCTCGGTGAGGATATCGATCCGGAACGGCTTGTCGAGGCTTCTGGGTCCGCCTCGATCCTTTGGGCGCAGCGCCTGGGTTACCTCCTCGAGCATGTCGGCGCTGGGGACAAAGCCATGCTGCTCAAGGAGCATGTGAGGCGGGGCGCGAGGAACTACACGAAGCTCCTGCCAGGCTCCGGTCCCGGACGTGCGCTGCGCTCCAAGGACTGGCGGCTGTTCGTGAACGCAGACGTCGAGGTGGACGCGTGATCCCGCGGGACTACATCACCCAATGGCGGGAGCGGGCGCCGTGGAGCGAGGACTTCCAGGTTGAGCAGGATCTGATCGTCAGCCGCGCCTTGGTCGAGATTTTCTCGAATGCAGCTCTGGCCTCGGCGCTGGCCTTCCGGGGAGGTACGGCGCTGTACAAGCTCTACCTGACGCCGCCCGCGCGCTATTCCGAGGATATCGATCTGGTGCAGGTCGAGCCCGGGCCCGCCGGTCCCTTGATGGGCCGCTTGCGAGGCGTCCTCGATCCTTGGTTGGGCGAAGCTCGGTGGAAGCAGTCTCAAGGCCGGGTGACGCTCGGCTACCGGTTTCTGTCCGAGGACGTGCCAGCGATGAGGCTACGTCTCAAGGTCGAGATCAATACTCGCGAACACATTGCGGTGATGGGCTTCACGAAACGCGCGTTCTCGGTTAACTCGCGGTGGTACTCAAGAATGGCGGAGATCTCGACCTTCGAGCTCGACGAGCTGCTGGCAACAAAGCTGAGAGCGCTCTATCAGCGCCGCAAGGGTCGGGATCTCTTCGACCTAGCGATGGGGCTCGCCGACGAGCGAAGCGATGCCCAACGGATCGTGGCGGGATTTGGTGAGTATATGGAGCGCGAGGGCGGTTCGGTGACCCGCGCGATGTTCGAACGGAATCTCGCGGGCAAGATCGGCGATGCGCAGTTCAAGGCCGACATGAGCGCGCTATTGAGACCGGGCTTCGAGTGGCGACCGGCGGAAGCTGCACGGAGAGTATCCGAGCTTCTGATCAGGCTGCTCCCGGGCGAGCCGTGGAAGGGGTACACGGGGGCGTCGGCGTAGCGTGTGGGACGAGTGTTGGCTCAGAAATCACGTGACGACGCGACAGTGAATCCACTCGAAGCCTATTTCTGGAGCGAGTACCGAAAGTACGCGGGCATGACGAGCCGGCGGTACTACAAGTGTTAGGCGAGAGGGGTAGGGCGCCGGCTCCGGCCCCTTGGCCAAACCGATCAGACCCCAACCCGCCCTAGCCGGTCGACTCAGTAGATTGAGCGTGAGTAGTATGAAGGCAATCGGTCAGGTTCGTACCCATCCGAGCGAGGTGAATAGGATTCTCCTTCGGACAACAGTGGTGTGCATCGCATTGCATCCAGCGGGGGGGAGCCCTGTGCATGTCGGCAGGGCCGTAAGCCCTGTGGAGCGCCTGCAGGAGATCCAGAGGGCCCTAGGAAGTGTCCAACGGATCCTTGGCGATACTGGTGTCGCGCACCGAGGGATCTGGCCGAAAGGAAGATTTGATGGCTCTATACCGATTCAATGACAACCGTCTCCATCCAGTCGCCGATACGTCTCTTGCACGCGAAGGGATTCGTGAAGCTGAGGACCTTCAGCGCACGCTTCGCAAACAGATCGGCGTCGTTTCTCCGGATACCCTCGTGATCTCCGAAGAATACAGCCAGTGGGATGGTAGTTCCAGGCGCATCGACTTGCTCGGACTGGATCGGGATGCGAATCTCGTTGTTATCGAACTGAAGCGCACGCACGATGGTGGCCATATGGAGCTGCAGGCATTGCGCTACGCAGCGATGGTGTCTGCGATGACGTTTGACAGGGCCGTCGACGCTTACCGCGAATTCATTGAACCGCTGGAGTCCGATGCCGACCCGCAAGCAAGAATTCTAGAGTTCTTGGGCTGGGACGAGCCGGATGAAGAGAGATTCGCACGTGACGTTCGAATCGTCCTAGTCAGTCAGGGGTTCTCGAAAGAGATCACTACAACTGTCATGTGGCTGAACGAGCGAGGCCTCGATATTCGATGCGTCCGGTTCGCAGCTTACAAGCACGAGGCCGACATCCTTTTCGACGTTCAGCAAGTCATTCCGCTTCCTGAGGCCACCGACTACCAGATCCAGATTCGGGAAAAGCGCCGTCAAGCTCAGGCGGTAGCAGTCCGGTCGTTGTGGAAGGAAATCAAGGGCAAGAGGCTGTTTCCGACGCTCAGCGAGAATCCCCGTCGGCCCGACACGCACGGTTTTACTGCATTTCAGATCATGCTGGACGACCCGGGAATCGTGTACGAAGATTGGGTCGAACGCTATCGAACGAAACGATCCCACGACAGGGGCCATCCGTACCGGCACTTGAGGTGGGACCTGGAGCGCGGCCGAGTCCGAATCCAAGACTAGCAGGGCACGGCAACAACGCGTACCACTCCGCCCAAGACGAATCGCTGGTCAGGGGGACGACTTGGCGATTGGAGTGTCCCCCGAATGCCTCGTTGAGCCTGTTGGCGATTTCGAGTACTTGGTCAATCGCATCCCGCACCGCGCAATCCCTTCCGACTCCCGTCTTGATATGGATCGGAATGTAAACCGAGTCCCCATCGTCTTGCGCCCCATCATGCGCGAATAATGTCTGCATGCTTGCCCGGTCCTGTCCCGCCAATCCACCCCACGTTGGCTCCAACCTGCACGAAATCGGTGTCATGCCCGAATGGCGCCAGAGGCCCTCGGCAACTCCGACCCCGAAGCCATAGTCGTCGACTCGCAAGTAGCGGCCCTTCCAATCCGGAGTGTTCGCCCCGGTCAGTCCCTTCCGGTCGACTCGGGGGTGGCGCGCCATCCTGTCTACGATTTCCTGCGTGAGTTCCATGTACCGGTCGATTCCGTGATCTATTTCTAACGTCGTCCAGTCCTCGACCACTCCCTCTTTTTCCTGCCAGAGGGCGAGTCCGCGAAGCTGGCCGATGTCCGTCCTAAGTGAGCAATCCCCTGCATTCTCGGCTGCTTGATCCAACTGGTCTAGGACATGTCTCCAATGTGTGATCGCAAGGGTCCGTCTCGTTCCCTTGATCTCGACGTTCTGGCGGCCCGCCGTCCGTCCCTCTCTCCCAAAGGCTATGCCGTACTGTTGACATCGATGCTTCAGTTCCTCCCAGATACTCGCCATCCGCCGCTCTGGCACGACGAATAGCAAGGAAGCTGGCGCGGCCTCCGGAAGGGCAATCAGGTAATCCACTGGCTGGGCAGGCGTCAGGTCAGCCCAGAACTTGTTCTCTACAAACGCTCGGATGTTACCATCCCGGTCCTCAATCGCCAGGTCAGGGATCTTCCCGATCGCTATCTGGGTCTCTGGCTTGACCCTCCCCGGCTCGAATGTCGCGAGGCCAGGGCCGCAAGAGCATCTTCGCGGCAAAGTCCTTAGCGACTTCCTCTGAAGCGCCGAGAACATATGCAAGAGCCAAGGTTGCTGCGGGCTCGGGGTCTAAAGCGAACCTATGCGCAAGATAAGCGAGAATCCCCGGCCTCATGCTCCGTCTCCCCATGGCGCAATAGTCCCGCGGTCGAAAACTCGTGACACTCGCAATCGAATCTTGGGCCATATCCCCGGAGGTGGTGCAAGGGGGACCGTGGGTTTCGCGCCCCCGGAGTTGGGCTGTATTGTTCAAGTGGCCACGGATTGCAACCTGAAGAGGTCATTATCGCTACTGGCTAGCGGTGCGTCTAGCGTAATGTACTTGGCCCGCTGCGGCTGTGCCACGAGGGGAGGGAGTCGCAGGAGAGAATCCCTGGTATCTTGTCCCGAAGATCTCTGCTGCGAAAGGAGGCTTGGGTAACGACATCTGAAGCGGTCGCGGAGCGATTGGAGTGGCTTGGCTAAGGGTCGGCTAGTAAGAGCAGTTGGCCTGGGCTGGGCCCGGAACTGAAAATCTCATCCGGACAAGTCCTTCGACGTCCTGTGGCTTCCTACAACTCAGCGCCAAATTCTTCGACGTCAACGAGCGCAGCTGTCAGCCGCGCCCTGCCTAGACAGAGGATCTGACGACAGCGCAGGAGGCGGCAAGAGAAGGGTACAGAATTCCGACCGCGATCGAGAGAACCCACTCGGCTAAATCACAGGGCATTATTCCGAGCTCGGAATAAGCGCCACAGGTGCCCGCGCAATCGATTGCTCGCGCTGGGTCTGCTACACAAGCTGCAAGGTGGCCGATTCTCAGCTCAGCTGCCGAGTTCTGGGCTTGGTTAGTTGCCGAACCCACTCACGTTGGATACGATCCTAGTGCAGCCTCGAGTGCCAGCCCATGACTCGCAAGCAACCCAGAGATCGCCGACAGTTCCTTAAGGGGGCGAGCTATGCGCTCGCCTTGCCGCTGTTGCCATCGTTACCCGGAGCGGCGGCAGCGATGCCCAAGACATCGAATGGCAAGGCCAAGCGTCTGGTGTGTGTCGGCACGCAACTGGGCTTCTACAAGCCCGAGTTTTTTGCCGACAGCGATGCCCCACGGCTGATGCAGCCCATCGCGCATGCCGGGTTGGAGGGCAAGTTCACCACCGTTTCCGGGCTCGATCACAAGGGTCCGACCGGAAATGGCCACCAACTGGTCTACACGCTGTACACCGGCCATGTTGTCCGCAGCATCTCCGTAGACCAGTTTGTCGCTCCAACTCTGGGCAGTGACACGCGCTACGAGTCCATGCAGTTGTGCTGTGGCGAAGCGCAGCAGAAAGCGTCGCTGTCGTTTTCGGCCTCCGGTGTTCCCCTTCCGGTGACGCTGCGTCCGAGTGCGCTGTATGCGCGTGTGTTCGGCGCCGGCTCGGTGGCGTTGAAGCGGCAGACCTACCTGATCGATTCAGGCAAGAGCCTGCTGGACGAGTTGACTGGCGAGGCGAAGGTTGTCAGCGTGCGTGCGAACGCTCACGATCGCAGGAAACTGGACGAGTATTTCACATCGATCCGCGCTGTTGAGGAGAAGCTTAAGCGTCGCCGGGACTGGCTCGACAAACCGTTCCCCGTGCCACCGGAAGATCTAGAACTCCCCCTTGAAGAAAATGTCGATGGATCTTTCCTGCTAGACAACGAGGATCTGATGTGGGACTTGATGGCGTTGGCAATTACGAATGACTCCACCCGCGTGATCTCGATGACCATTCCGATCACCGACCGGACCTTGATGGTTGACGGCAAGTTCATGAGCGAGGGTTACCATCGTCTGTCCCACCACGGCAACAAGCAGGAAAAGATCGATGGCTTGCTCACCGTCGAAGAACGTCATATGAAGGGTGCGGCCCGATTCCTGCAAACCCTCCAGAACACGCAGGATGTTGACGGCAGGTCGATGCTGGATTCCACGGTTACGCTGATCGGCAGTGCGATGGGCGATGCAGCTGCACATCGCCGAACCAACTACCCGTTGTTCGTGGCAGGCGGTGGCTTCAAGCACCGGCGTCACGTCACCTGTGGCGATGGCGCGGTGAAGAACACCATGGCCTGCGACCTTTACGTGACCGTGCTGCAACAGTTGGGATTTGAAGTGGACAAGTTCAGCACCAGCGAGTCCGATCTCAATGGCCTGTTGACATGATGGCTGCTCCGCGGATCGGGCTTGCGGCGGGACTGGTCGCTCTCGCTCCTGCATTCGGCGCGGATGCCAGGGAAGCATTCCCGAGCGACTTCACCGCCACCTACTGTCAGGCGTGCCATGGCGCCGACAACCCCAACGGTGGATTTCGCGCCGACCCCTCGGCGCATGACTTCCTAGATGAAGAGTCGCGGGAGCAGTGGGCGCGGGCCAGCGAGTTCGTGACCGCCAAGCTAATGCCGCCGTCACAGGCCCCCCAGCCTCCGGCGGACTCCAGGGAGCGATTCTCCGCTGAAGTGCAAGATTTGCTGGCATCCGGCGAGCCCGAATCCTCCGGTGGCTTGGTAAGGCGATTGAATCGTATCGAGTACCTGAACACCTTGCGAGATCTGTTCCAGATCCGCGAGATCAGATTGCCGGTGACCTTCCCGGATGACCCACCGGGCCAACGTTTCGACACGATGGCCGAGGGCACGTACCTGACGCCCGGCCACCTAGACGCTTACCAGCAGGTCGCAATTGACATCGCCGACCGCATGGTGCAGCTGCCGGGCATGCCCGTTGCAAAATATGAATCCGTCCGTGCCAGCATTGGCCAAGACCCGTCGCGCACCAAGTACTTTCTCCGGGACGGTGACGAGACCGGCCTATACTTCACCGGGGTCAATATCGCGGGTTGGTCCGGGGCACTGTGGGACAGGGCCTTCATCGCCCAGGCGTCAGGCGTGTACCGCGTGCGCATCAAAGCCAGCGCCGAGGCCGAGGCAGGTGCGGACGGCAAGCCACTGCGCTTGGGCTTCTATGCACTGAATCCCGCCGACTATGACTTGCCAAAACGGGCTCTGCGGGTCGACCTGCCTCGCGTGGGAGAGCTACATGTCATCAATCGCGAGCCGGCGATGCTGGAAGCGGAAGTCCATCTCGAAAAGGGCGAGAACTTTCAGATCTACTGCGAAAATCGGCTGCGCAAGCAATATCCCCCGGCGCTGATCCGCACGCCCGGCAACACCGCCGATTTGCGAAGACTGCTAGCAACCTACCTCAACGAGTCGCAGGCATCGACCGAGCCCACGATCCGATTCGAGAGCATCGAGATCAGCGGACCGATCGGCCCGTTGCCGAGACAAGTGCAGTTCTTGGGGGGACGGGAACCGACCGCTGATCGCGCCTACATCGAAGCGATCCTGCTCCCATTGGCCGAACGCGCTTTTCGACGCCCTCTCACGCTAGGCGAGCGCGAAGACCTGATTTCGGGTGCGCTGGACCACGCACGGGAGGCGACCGCACCCGCTTACGGCATCCACTACGGCATCCGCAAGATCCTGCTTTCGCCACAGTTCCTATACCGCGAATCAGGTTCAGGCCCTTTGGATGACTATGGGCTGTCCAGCAGGCTTTCGTACTTCCTTTGGAGCAGCATGCCGGATGCTCACCTGCTGGAACTCGCCGCCGCTGGAAGACTCAATCAGGCAGAAGTCCTAGATGCCGAGATTGCGCGCATGGTGCAGGATACAAAGGCGCAGCAATTCGTCAAGCACTTCACCGGCCAGTGGCTAGGCAACCGCAAGGCATCCGCGGTGATGGTCTGCGACGTGCGGCATGTTTGGAGCGAGTTGATTCGCTACGGCATGGTGCGCTCGGCTGAAATGTTCTTCGACGAGACCCTGCAGCGCAACCTCTCGGTCAGGACCTTTATCGATTCGGACTTTACGTATGCCAACGAGCCGATGCGGATTGCCTGGGGTATTCCCGGCAACGAGGTGGACCTGAGACGCTTGGAGGCAGATCAAAGGCAGAGCTTGCTCTGGCCGCAGCCCGAGCGACTAGAATTCGCCTCGCTGGGGCCGGATGTCCCGGCGCATGTCAAGACGCGTGGCGGTGTGTTGGGCTTGTCGGGCGTGTTCGCAGCGACCGGGGATGGCGTCGAATCCTCGCCCATCCTGCGTGGTGTATGGGTCTTGGAGAATCTGCTCGGGCGACCCCCGCCGCCCCCGCCGAGCGATGTGCCGGCTTTGGTGGCTGACATTTCGCAAGCGACGAGCGTGAGAGAAGTCTTGTCGGCGCACCAGAAGATTCAGTCGTGCGCGGTATGTCACGCTGCAATCGACCCGATCGGCCTTGCGCTCGAGAATTACGATGCGGCCGGGGGCTGGAGAACAGAGTACTACCGAGAGGAGGGCTCGACGAGCCCGCGGCTGCCGGTGCAGACTGTCAGCGAAATGGCGGACGGCACAATGCTGACGGGTGCGCGGGACTTAAAGGACTACATCATGGCCAATCCGGCGGAGTTCACCGGGACACTGACTGGCCTGTTGATCGAGTACGGTACGGGCAGGGAACTGACCGCACGCGATCGACGTACGGTTCAGCAAATAGTGGCCGAGGAACCGTCGGACGGCTACGGGTTTCGAGACCTGATTGCACGGGTGGTCTCGAGCGAAGCATTCGCAACCGGAATGTAGCGATTTGCGTCTGTTCAGTGAGTTAGCAGCGAATAGTTCTTGGACTTCGGGAGTTCGCTCACCTTTCGGAAGAACTCGGTTTCGGTCATGCTGCTTGGCCAATCGAGGTTAACGGAAACCACGAATCGCCCTTTCGCACCGTTTGTTGCGGGCTCGATTCTTACCGCTCCGAGTGCCTCCAGCCTGACGAGATCTCGAGCCAACGCCTCACTAGGATGTTTGCGAGTGCTGTAGTGGTCGTGCAGTTCCATCGCTAATGTCAGAATTTCCATGTCCTGATCCTTGTCGAGGAGATGACCAAGGAGAGCGAGCTGGCGCTTGATGATGATTCGCTTGCGTGTGCTCTCGAGTCTAACAACCAACTCGTTGACGAAGTTTCGGAACATCTCCTTGGAGACTTCGTGTCGGAGCATCTCTGTCAATCTCGAGACCTCTGCTTCGACGCCGCCCAGTGCGAAGATCAGGAACGGCGTGAGTTCATGCTTCCCACGCCTAGTTTCTGCGAGCTTTGAAAGATAGTCTTCCTTGGCTTCGTGATAGAACTTCGACATAGGCACGAAGAAGACGTCTTTCAGGCCGGTCCGCTGCAACATTAGCGCTTCGAGTGCCCTTGCGGTACGCCCGTTGCCGTCTTGAAACGGGTGCATCGCGGCGAAATGGTAGTGGGTAGCAATCGCTTGGATGAGCGGATCGTGGTCTCGAAATGTCGTCGCAGCCTCTTTCGCCAACCATTCAAGAGCTTCTGCGCATGGTCTACCACCGGGCACGCCACGATGTCTGGGGGATCCAAACGTAACGTTCTGATCAGCCTTCCTCAAGACGCCGGGCTCGCAGTGGTCGTCATCACAACCCGTGACCACCAAACGATGGAGATGATTGATGAGATCGGTCGAGACCGGCCGATCGTCCGGTACGCCAGCCATCCACTTGTACGTCTTGAGCGCCGAGTTAGCCTGTTTCTGAGACCTCGTCGAGAGTTCCGCGTGCGTCTCTGCTTGCAGCGCCTTGTCGAACTCGTCGCCTATGAACTCCGCGCCTTCGATTTGTGAAGTGCCCGAGATCTCCATTCTCAACTGGATGTTTTGGAGTTCTTCGGCCCATCGCCGCTGGAACGGCATCATCTTCAACGCTTTGATTGAGGCCTTCGCGTTTACTAGGTGTTCTCGGACTGCATTTTCGTCGTAGGCGATCCAATAGTCGGGCAGGTGGTACTGAATTGCACCGGACACTTCTCTAGGGTAGCAAATATTCTTGCAGAAAATCTGTGATGTCGATACTTGATCAACTTATTGATAACAAATAGGTTCTGAACGATTTATCCTACAATCAGAAGTTTATAATTGCAAAAAATATTACGAAAAATCTCATTTCACGTATTCGCTGGGACAGTTGTGAAGTAGCCGGAGTCCGCGAACGAACCGAGGACACGTGCGCAATGCTCCGGGCAGTCACTTGCGCTAGAGGGGACTTGCGAAAGCGAGCCGTTGAGGTTTATTGCTGCGGGCCCTAGCCCGTGCTGCGCCAATCCGTCAATGCTGAGCCTGTGCCGTCCCGTCGATTGAGAGACACCATAGGCATTGCCAGATCGGCAGGCCAGTATGCGGCGGCGGTCCTTTGCCACTGCACGGCGGTATTGCCTGAGAGATTCTCGAGCTTCGTCCTAATCCTAGCGGACGATTTCCGTGTGGGGGACATCTAAACGCACTGCCCAGACACCAGGATCGCTACTAGTCGGTCAGGTAGTACTGAATTGCGTTGGACATACACTTGGGGCAGCAAATTTTCTTGCAGAAAATCTGTGACGTAGATGCTTCCACAAATTATTGAAAATAAATATATTAGAAACGGTAATCCCCATGATCGGAAGTTCGTGTTCGCAAAAAATTCTACAGAAAATTTCGCTTTGCGCACTTGCTGCGACGACATAGACGGTGCGTGTGAACTCGTCGCGGATGCTCTCACACTCTTGGCGCTAGCCTGCGTGCTAGAGTGAGCTTGCCGGGCTAACTTGCGACTCGCCTACGCCCGTGGCTGCTTGCTCGGCCATCGCTGCGCGGGTCCGCGACCCCGAGCCGCTCCGTACATCCGATTGAGACACACCATGCGCATTGCCACATCAACAGCCCTGCTTGCCGCGGCGGCCCTTTGCTCCTGCACGACGGAACAGCCTGAACAGCCGCCAAACATCGTGTTGATACTGGCCGACGACTTCGGCGTGGGCGACATCCAGGCCCACTACCCAGACAACAAGATCGCTACTCCGTACTTGGACAAACTTGTTCAAGAGGGCATGAGCTTCACCGATGCCCATAGCCCCTCGGCAGTCTGCACACCGACCCGCTACGGATTGCTGACCGGGCGCTATTCTTGGCGCACGCGCCTGCAGGAGTGGGTGCTGGCGGCCTACGAACCGCCGCTGATCTCCGAAGATCGTCCCACGCTGGCGGGTATGCTCCGCGAGCAAGGTTACGAGACGGCTTTGGTTGGCAAGTGGCATCTCGGCTGGGAATGGCCGGGTCCACAGCCGAGCCGGATGACCGAGGCGCGCAATGGCCAGAAGACCTTGGAATGGGATCTGGACAAGCCCGTTCAGAACGGTCCGACCACTAGAGGGTTCGACTACTACTTCGGCGTAGACCTGCCCAACATGCCGCCCTTCTCCTACGTCGAGAACGACATGGTAAGTCCCCCCGCGACTTCCACTTACGTCTACGACGAGTCCGAGGGGGTTGTGCTGCCGCGGGGCTTCCAGGGCAGCCCCATGGCTCCGGGCTGGCGACTCAGGGAGATCGTCCCCGAGCTCACGCGACGGGCGGTGCAACAGGTCCACTCGCGGGCTCAAAGCGACAAGCCGTTCTTTCTGTTCTATTCAATGACCTCTCCGCACGAGCCGATCTCGCCATCCTCGGCTTTCCAAGACAAGAGTGGCATTGCCCCGATCGCGGACTTCGTGATGGAGACTGACTGGTCGGCGGGCCAAGTCATTCAAGCCGTGGATGATGCGGGGATCGCGGACAACACCATCGTGATCTTCACGGCGGACAACGGGCATTCGCACTACACCGGATGGGAGCCGCTGGTCGAAGCCGGTCACATGCCCAGCGGTCCGTACCGCGGGCACAAGGGCGATATCTGGGAAGGCGGACATCGAGTGCCGCTGGTGGTCCGCTGGCCGGGGCGGATCGCGGCCCACTCCCAGAGCGATCAGCTAGTCAGCTTAACGGACATCTTCGCGACAAGTCTTGCGGTGGTTGGGGCGGACCTGCCGCAGGACGGTGCCGAGGACAGCATCGATTTCCTAGCAGCCGCGTTTGGCGAGCAAGCAGCCGACCGGAGGACATCACTGGTGAGTCACTCCAATCACGGGGAGTTTGCCTATCGCGATGGACCATGGAAGCTGGTATTCCGCAACAGCGGACCGAATTTGCAGGAATCCCGCGGCAAGGCCACCGTGACAGAACTCTACAATCTGGCTGAAGACATCGCCGAAGCCAGCAACTTGTTTGAAGAGCGCCCTGAGATTGTCGATGAGTTGCGCGGGAAGTTCGATGCACTGATCAACCAAGGTGCGACCCGCGCAGGGATTGCTGCGCGAAACGATGCCGATGTGCAGTACGCAACCACTCAGGAGGTACGCTGGGCACCCGCCGCAGACTAACTCTAGACACCTTCTCGAATCGTGGGATAGCTTCCGAGAATGAGATCGCTAGCTTGACGTTGAGGCCACCAAGCATGATGAAGGCCCTACGAGCAAGCCAAGAATTCATCCGTCATGCTCAATGATTGCCGGATGCGTGGAAATTACGCATTCCGCGATTAGATCGCCGACCAATGCGGCTTGATCGGAATTTCCCGGAGGCAGACCAATAATCTCTGCATGCGAAGGGTCGGCATCGAATCCTTCAGTCGCCTCAAGTGGATCGTGGACTAAGCGCAGAGTGTCTAGCTCCTTGGCAACCTCGCGTATGACAGTGCCGACGTTCATTTCTGCAAAACGACCGTTTGGCTTTAGACGAAGACGGAACAAACGTCGCACTTCGCCCAACTGATGGTTCTTTCCTAGTCCAAAGGCTTCGAGCCAATTGACAGATAGACCTGTTTCGTCTGGCCTGGCGGAGCGCAAACGGAAGTCCGAACCGTCGACGGTCCCATCCTCTTGGATCATGCTCGGCTTGACGTATCGGACGATTCGGTCGCCCGTGGGCAGGTCGGCTCGTATCATTCTGAGAGTAACGACCACAGTTCGAAGGCATCGATCTGCCGCGCCAGCCCTTGCAACGAATCGCGTCCGGAGACCCTCGAAATCGACTGTCCATGGTTGCGCCACTTGAAGATCACATACTGGACCATCTTGCCGCCAAGGAACTGCAAGCCTAGACGGGAGCCCTGTTCATCCTTCCAGATTGCTCTCAGGTTTCCGGTATCCATCAACACCAAGCTGCCTTGCCGAATGTCAGGCGAGGAACGAACAAACTGCCAGAAATCGATTTCGGAGGGAAGGTTCAGGACATAGCCGTCATCGACAGCTTCGTTCTTCAAGAACCTGATTCGAGATGTGTAGGCATCGGCCTTTTCACCGAGGGCTCCTGGCTCAGCAGCATCAAGAATTGGATTGCTTGTCCTACCCAACGCAACCGCCTCAGCGTCGGACCGTGCCAACGCTCGGAACCTGCCCTCTGGCCCGCCATCGTCTTGGCCGGAAGATGAGAATCCACTAGTCTGATCGGGAATCCATATCAGACTTGGTGTGCGACCCCTTTCGTCAATGCGAAAGCGCCCGTGCCCTCGAACGCAGGAGCCTTCCAAGTCCATCACTGCCGACAGGCTGTCTAGCCTGCTCGCGTGTCCGCGTTCCGACTGTTCCGACAGCATTATCCGTCTTCCTCTTCCACCAATGCAGGAACAAGAAGCACAAATCCGGTTGCTCCGACGACGCCTGCATCACCACTCTTGTAGCCCCTGCCGCCGCCGCCGCCTCCTCCTCCTCTTCCGACCTTGATCTCGAAACGATCGCCAACAGACAGGTCAGCAAGTTCAACGATCCGAGTTTCGCCTGGAAAACCCTTGCCTCCCTTGCCGCCGTCTGCCGTGAGGCGGCCCTCGGTCGGGGGCACGACCGCGCCATCGCCGCCATCGCCGCCATCGCCGTAGTGGCATCCCTTGCCGTGCATACCTTCGCGAGGATTGCCCTCGTGCAGCCCACCGCCGCTGCCGCCGTCACCGCCATTACCACCCGCAGCCTTGTATATCGTTTCTCCACGCTTCACGCTGGTCTGGCCGCCGCCGCTGCCACCACCGCCGCCTCCCGCTCCGTACAGATTGAGACCTTCGAGACAGAATGCGCCACCGCCACCGCCGCCACCACCGGCCGCTCCCGCGATGAACAGCAGGCCATCCGATTCTGTCCACGGCCATTCGAAGACTCCAGATTTGACAATGCGCCTATACCCTCTTGTCTGCATCCGATATCTCCTTCAATTCTGATGGCGGTGTTGTGCCCAATAGTTACTACACGTGTTATATGTGGCTGCTACCTTCGCATCAGCCGCCCGTGCTCCGACGCAGGCGCCTTCCGCACATCAGAACATCTGTGCCGCTTGTATTGTAAACCGGTGGCGCTCGCCTGCTAGTTGCGGAAGGGGCCGAAGGGGCCCCGGGCAGGTTTCGTCGCGCACTTGCGTGGGCATTGCCCTGTGATTCGAACACAAGCTCGCAAGGCGTTCCCTGCGAGCCGATACGACGCGATGCGGTGTAGAATGCTCGCTGTGCGCGGCTCAGTGAGGCCGCGAGGATGCCCGCCATGTCGCCCAAGACTACCCACCGCCGTCAGTTTCTCATCAGCGCCGCCGCTGCCAGCGCGGCTACTGCACTCGCCTATCCAGCCAACGAAACCGTAAACATTGGCTGCATTGGTACCGGCGGTCGCTGTCGCAGGCTGATGACGAATCTGGCCGGGGTGCCCGGAACGCGGATCACGGCGGTCTGCGACATCTGGGATGAGGCCCTCGATCAGGCGAGGCAGATCGCTGGCAGCGGTGCTTTCGTGACTAGGGATTACCACGAATTGTTGGCCCGCACTGATGTTGATGCGGTCCTAATCGGCTCGCCCGACCACTGGCATGTTCCCATGACAGTGGACGCTTGCAACAGCGGCAAGGACGTGTATGTTGAAAAGCCCTTGACGCATGACCTCGGCGAAGGCGACGCTGTGATTCGAGCACAGGATGAGAACCAGAGGATTGTTCAGGTTGGCACCCAGCAGCGCAGCATGCCGCAGTTCGAGATGGCGCGGAACATTCTCAGGGAGGGCAGGCTCGGCACGGTCCACAAAGTGCATATGACCTGGAACCGCAATAGCCGGTCCGAGCGTGCGGGCGCGGACGAGATTGATTCTTCCTCGCTCGATTGGCGGCAGTTCTTGGGCAATGCGCCACTGCAGCCTTTCGATGGCTACCGCTTTAGGAACTGGCGCTGGTTCTGGGACTTTGGTGGCGGCATCCTCACTGACTTGATGGTGCATTGGATCGATGCTGTCAATTGGCTGCTCGACCTGCCCGATCCGGCCTTGGCCACCACGATCGGGGACACATTCGCAATGGATCGCTGGGAGACGCCGGACACGATCCAGACCCTGCTGCGCTACCCCGACCGGGAGCTCCAAGTCTATTTCGAGGGCACGTTCGTAAACCAGCGCAACAAAGCCATGGTCGAGATCATGGGCACCAAGGGCACGATGTACTTGGACCGAGGGCGCTTTCAGATCCACCCGGAACCTGGCAGCGGTCTGGACGCCGAACTGTTCGAGCCCGGGACTGGGGAACGCGGAGCGGACTTCGATGTGAATGGCGAGACCCCCCACTTACAGAATTGGATTGACGCGGTGCGCAGCCGCAACAAGCCCAACACGCCCGCAGAAGAGGGTGTTAGGGCTTGTGTGAGCGCCCACCTGGCCAATCTCGCTTTCCGCACCGGTCAGGTGGCTCGATTGGAAAACCTCAAGCGAGGTGGCCTTGCTGGCTAAGCATTCCCCGAGGAGAGCTGTGAATCAGGCGAGCCCGAGGCTGGGCGCTGTTCGACCGCGCCAAGTGTGAACCGAAACGGGCCCGCAGTCGATCAGGCCCGACTACGCGAGCAAGTCCCGCACGATTTCGCCGTGGACGTCGGTCAGCCGATAATCCCGGCCGGCGTGGCGAAACGTCAACTTGGTGTGATCCAAACCGAGCAGGTGAAGGATCGTGGCATGCAAGTCGTGGAAGTGGACCTTGTTCTCCACGCCGTAGTAGCCGTACTCGTCGGTTCGGCCATATGTAATGCCTGGCTTGATCCCGCCCCCGGCTAGCCACATCGTGAAGCCGTGCGGGTTGTGGTCGCGGCCATCGGCGTTCTCAGCCGTGGGCGTGCGGCCGAATTCGCCGCCCCAGATGACGAGTGTCTCGTCCAATAGGCCACGTGCCTTGAGATCCTTGACGAGACCGGCGATGGGCTTGTCCACCTGGGCGCACATCTCGGTGAGCGAGTTCTTCAGGTCGAAGTGGTGGTCCCAGCCGTTGCTGTTGCACTGCACGAAGCGCACGCCGCTTTCACTGAAGCGCCGCGCCATGAGGCACTGGCGGCCAAAATCCTCAGTCACCTGATCGTCCAATCCGTACATCGCCTTGGTGGCGGCGCTCTCAGAGCTAATGTTTTGGACCTCCGGCGCCTCCGTTTGCATGCGGAACGCGAGTTCGAACGTCGCGATGCGATCCTCCAACTCGGGGTCCGATCCAGTACGGGCCAATTGGCGGCGCGAGACATCCGAGAGCATCTCGAGCTCCAGCCGCTGCAGACGAGTACGATTCCCGTCACCGATGAACGGGAAGCGAGCCTCATTGGCCTTGACGTTGCCGTAGCCCAGCGGCGTGCCTTGGTGGGCCGCCGGCAGGAAGGCCGAGCCGAAGTTGTTTGCACCGCCTTCTGCTAGGGCTTGGCAGATGGTGATGTAGCCGGGCAGGTTCTGGTTTTCCGAGCCAAGGCCGTAAGTCAGCCACGATCCCATGGCCGGTCGGATAAAGGTGTCGCTACCGGTGTGCCATTCCAGCACGGCGCCGCCGTGGCGCGGGTTAGTGCAGTGCATCGAGCGCACAATCGCCAAATCGTCCACGATGCCGGCTACGTGCGGAAAGAGCTCGCTGACCTCGGCACCGCTCTGGCCGTGCCGTTTGAACTCGAACGGCGAGCCGATCAGGTCGCCGCCACGGCGCGGGAACGAGATGATGCGCGGTTTGGCGAAGGGCAGGGGCTTGCCGCTGTCGCGGTTGAGGATCGGCTTGGGGTCGAAGGTGTCGATGTGCGACGGGCCGCCGAACATGAAGAGCATGATGACGCGCTTGGCGCGCGGCGCGAAGTGCGGTTCGCGTAGTGCCAGTGGTCCGGATGCGCCGGCTTCTTCGGCGAGCAGCGAAGTTAACGCGAGCCAGCCGAAGCCCGCGCCCATCTGTTTGAGAGCCTCGCGTCGCGAGGCTCTGCTTTCGCTGAAATGGGACTGCACTGGCGACATCATTGTACGTAGACGAACTCGTTGGACGCGATCAAAATGCGACACATCGCCTTCCAAGCTGCGGCCCTATCCCTTGCGGCTGTCTGGTAGCGGTCCAAGAAGGCGCTCCAGCTTTCAATCTCGTCGGCCTCTGCCGGACGCGAAAAGGCGATTTCGTGCGCCAGCCTAATGCGTTCGGGAACGCTGCTGGGGGCCTCTCGCGCGAGTCTGGCAGCGAAGCCGCTGGAAGCGTTGCCCACTACGTCGGAGTTCAGCATGAAGAGTGCCTGCGGCGCGACCATCGTCGAACCGCGGTCGCCGTTGGAGGTGGAGGGGCTGGCGAAATCGAAGGCCGCGAACATCTCGTACAGGGCGCTGCGCAACACCGGCAGGTAGACGGAGCGGCGGCGCGAGTCGTATAGGGCCGGATCCCGCGAGTACGACTGCGCGTTGAGGTTGGCGAAATTCTTGTGCCGCATGGTCTTGCCGTCGGTCGCAAGGTCCAGCCTGTCAGAGATGGTCAGTAGCGCATCGCGCAGCGTCTCGGCTTCCATACGACGGCGATTGGCGCGGCTGAACTCGCGGTTGTCCGGGTCAGTCTGCGCAAGTTCGCCCGGCTTGGCCGCAGGGCGCTGGTAGGCGTCTGAGAGCATGATCAGGCGGTGCATTGACTTGACTGACCAGCCACCTGTTTGAAACTTCAGTGCCAGCCAGTCCAGCAGTTCCGGATGGTCCGGAGTCTCGCCAAGCTTGCCGAAGTTGTCGGGCGTGCGCACGAGGCCTTCGCCGAAGTGCCATTTCCAGATCCGGTTAATCATCACGCGTGCTGTCAGCGGGTGGTCCTTGGAGGTCAGCCAGTGCGCCAGCTCCAGCCTTCCGCTGCCTTGAGAGCCGATTGGACTCTGCCGCTCTCCGGCGAGAATTGCAGGAAAGCGGCGCGGGGCGATTGGTCCGGGCGTGAGGTGGTTGCCGCTGATCATCAGCGGCAGGTCCGCGACATCCCCTTCTGCAACGGCCATTGCCTTGGGGATGCTGAAGTACTCGGCGAGAGCGTCATCCTCGGCTGCCTGCTGCGCCTCGACCACATGCTTGGGAGTGGTTGCGCGGTTGTAGTTGGTGACGAAATCGTTGTGGTAGTCGAAGCGCTTCTCGATCTCGGAGAGCCGGCGGTTCTCTGCCGCGCTGACGAGCGCCGTGGCGTTGAGCTTGGACGTGACCCGGTAGGTGAGTACGGTCTTGGTGCTAGTGAAGATGCCCAGCATCGAGTAGTAGTCGGCACTCCGAATGGGGTCGAACTTGTGATCGTGGCAGCGGGCGCAATCGACGCTCAGCGCCATGAACGCCCGGGCAGAGGTAGCCAACTGTTCGTCGGCGAAGTCCAGCTTCTGCTTGACAGGGTCGTCTTCGCCGACCATCTTGGGGCCGAGCATGAGGAAGCCGGTTGCGATCAATCCCTCGGCGCGGTCGGCGTCGCCCCAGTCCGTGAGGATGTCCCCGGCGAGCTGCTCGCGCACGAACTGGTCGTAGGGCTTGTCGTGATTGAATGCCCGGATCACGTAATCTCGATAGCGCCAAGCGTCGCCGTGGACGATGTTGTCGTCCATCCCGTTGCTATCCGAATAGCGCGCCACGTCCAGCCAGTGCCGGCCCCAGCGCTCTCCGTAGCGTGGCGAGGCGAGCAGTCGATCAACCACCCGCGCAAAGGCGCCTTCTGACCGATCCTCCAGGAATGCACGGACTTCGTCCGGCGTGGGCAGCAGGCCGTGCAGGTCTAGGGTGGCTCTGCGGATCAGCGTTCGCTTGTCGACGGCTCCACTCGGCTCCAGCCCGGACCTTTCGTGGCCGATTCCAAGCAAGGCGTCGACGCCCGAAGTGCCGGGTGGCATGGTTGCGGGAGCGCGCAGCGGCTGGAAGGCCCAATGCGACCGCTCTTCGGCTGTGAAGCCATCCGATTCCGAGATGGCCTCTGGCTCCGGTGCGGGTTTGGGCTCGTTTTCTGGCCAGTTCGCACCGGTGTCCACCCATTTGGTCAGTATCGCGATGTCGCCGAGCGGCAGCTTCGACTTCGGCGGCATCTGCAGCAGTGTGTCATGATTGATCGCGTGGATGAGCAGGCTCTGGGCGGCCTTGCCCGGCACCACTGCTGGTCCCGAACGGCCGCCCTTGAGAATGCCAGCCAGCGAATCTAGGCGGAGCCCAGCCTGCCCCTCGCCCGAGTGCGGGCCGTGACAGGCGAAGCACTGGTTGGCTAGGATCGGGCGGACGTGCTTCTCGAAGAATGCGTGGTCTTGGGCCTTGCCCAGCGTTGGCACGAGTCCAACCAGCGCCGCGATCCACGCGGCTGTCGTCCGCGAGGCCATAGTGTTAGGCAAAGCGTAGCATGAGCGCCATCGATTGGACCATCGCCGTAGCGCTGAATGCAGGGATCATTCTGTACGGAATCGTTCGCGGGCGCGACACCAAGACCAGCGCCGATTGGTTCTTGGCCGGGCGCAGCTTGCCGTGGTGGATGATCGGGCTGTCCCTGTACGCCACTGCTATCGACGCCAGTGATCTCGTGGCCGACGCCGGTGGCACGTATGCCGTTGGCATGAGCTACTTGGTAACCAACTGGGTTGGTGTGACCCTGGGCTGGTTCCTGCTAGCAAATTGGATCGCCCTGCCAATGTACCGTGCGGGGATGTATACAAATGCGGAGTATCTCGAAGCCCGATTTGGGCTATCCGCCCGCGTCATCAGCGCCTTGGTGCAGGCCCTTTATCGCACGCTTGTCTTGGCGATCATCGCCACAACGCTCTACCTTCTACTTGCGATTGTCTGCGGGCTGGGCGCGGCCGCTTGGTGGGGCGTCGTGCTCATCGCTGTGCTGGCAACTGCCTATACAGCGCTAGGCGGTTTGCGCGCGGTGGCTATGACAGATGCGCTGCAAAGCGTCGTGATGGTCGTTGCATCAATCGCTCTGTTCTTGACGGTCTGGATGGCTGTCGATGGTTGGGACGGGGCCGAGGCTAAGCTGGAGCGTTACGAACCCGGCTTGTCGGCGCACCTGCTCCACGCGGGCACGGACGACGTCGCCGTCGAAGGGGTAACGGGAGAAGCCCCGGAAGCCGTAGCGCGCCGCCTGTTGCTAGGGGGCGAGCTCAGCCCGGATGGGGGTGAAATTGTTACGCGCAGCCCGGCTTGGCTGGTCTCGCTGGCATGGTTGATCATTGGTTTGGGCTATGCCGTGGTCAACCACACGCAATCGATGCGCCTGTTCGGGGCGCGCAGCGAGTGGGACATGCGCATGGCTGTGGTGGTGTCGGGACTGGTGTTGCTGGTCTTGAACTTCACCAACCTCTCGGTCGGCATCTTTGGACGAGCGCTCTACCCGGATCCGAGCTTGATGCCGCTCGCTGCGGAATTCCAGGTGCGGGACTCGACCTTTCCGCTGATCGTGCGCGAACTGACTTCGGTCGGCATGCGGGGGATGATCGTGGCGGGCGTGGTCGCCGCGTGTTTTTCGACGTTCGACTCGATCGGTTCCACTGTGCCCTCCCTGCTGGTGCGCGATGTCTTCGCCCGATTGTTCGTCAAGGATCGGCCTGACAGCTACTACGTAGCCGTGAGCCGCTGGCTCACTCCGCTGGTCATCTTGGGATCGTTCGCGTTCGTGCCACTCTTGATGCAGGAACGGGGCATGTTGATGGTGTTTCTCGACTGGGTAGGGGCGTTCGTGGTGCCTCTGCTGGCTGTCTATTTGATGGGCGCGTTCACGCGAGTCCACCGGTCCAGCGCGACTTGGGGCCTGGCCGTGGGCATAGCGTACGGCAGCCTCAAGTTGCTGGCACCTGTGCTGGCACTGCGTTTCGACATCGCGCTCATGCCTGCTGTGATGGTGAACAACTACGCCAGCACCGTCATTAGCCTGCTGCTGACTGTCTCCGCCATGCTAGCTGTGTCGGCTGTGCGCGGCTGGGAGCCTTCAAGCCAGCCCCGGGATCTTGTTCAAGAAGGCTGGTTGCGCGACAGCCGGACCCAGATCGCCGTGACCGCAGGGAGTGGGCGTCCCGTGTTAGTGCCAGTGCTCCTTGCCGGGTCGATTGTTACGAGCGGGGCGGTGCTGAGCTTCGTTGTGTTTTGGTAGGCCAGCCGCACGAACCACGCGATTGCATCATGAAGATTCGCGACATCGAGGTCATCAACCTACGCTTCGAGTACCCGCCCGAGCGACGGTTTCACTATGCGGGCGGAATCTGTACGGGCCGCCTTACAAGCTTGATCAGGGTCGATACCGACGAGGGCGCTGTGGGCTTGGGTTCGGTCTACTCGCATCCAGACCTGGTGCGGACGATTGTCGAAGGGCAGTTGCGTCCGCTGTTGGTTGGTGCTGACCCGCTTGAGATTGAGTCATGTTGGCAGCGATGCTACACGTTGACGCGCTGGTACGGGCGCAAGGGTGCCGCAGTCTCGGTCCTTGGTGGCATTGATATCGCCCTGTGGGACATCAAGGGAAAGGTCGAGGGCAAGCGGATTTGTGATCTGCTGGGTCCGGTCAAGGAGTCCGTGCCGGCCTATGCCAGCGGGCTGCTTTGGAAGCGCGAGGTTGCTGAACTCAAGGATGAGGCTCAGTCTCACCTCGGGCAGGGTTTCCTGGGTGTCAAGATGCGGCTAGGGAAGGATCGATCCTATGATCTGGCTGCATTGGAAGCCGTTCGCGAGGCCATTGGCCCGGAGGTGCGTCTGATGGTGGACGGCAATGCCCGTTATTCGCTCGGCGAGGCGCGCAGGATGGCTGCGGCGTGGCTCGCAACAGGGGTGTTCTGGCTGGAAGAGCCTTTCGCCCCCGAACGGCCCGACGCGTTTCGAGACTTGCGGCCTAGCATTCCTGGGATTCCACTGGCGGCCGGGGAGAACGAGTTTGGACGCCAAGGGTTCAAAGAACTCGTCGATGGTGACGTGGTCGACATCGCGCAGCCGGATTGCTGCCGGTGTGGCGGGTTGACGGAGGCGTTGCGCATCGCAGAAGACGCGGCCGAGCGCGACGTCAAGATCGCCCCGCACACGTGGAGTGACGCAGTGGCGCTTACGGCTAACATGCACTTCGTCGCGGCGACGCCTCATGCCCTGACCGTCGAAGTGGACCAGACGGGAAATCCGTTTATCGAAGAGCTGCTCGTCGATGGCCCGCGGATCGTGGCCGGGCAGGCCGTGCTGCCGAAGGGGCCCGGCTTGGGAGTCGAGTTGAACCCGGACACGGTCCGCAAGTACACCGTCCCGCGCGGGCGGGCCACGCCTCCCGGCAATTATTCCGACATGGTCTTTATGTGACTGCGGCACGAGGCGACGAGATTGGACAAACGAACGCGTTGGATTATACCTGCACGTAGGACCGAATACAGACGGTGCGTGAGCTGGTCTCTTACGAGCAAGGTGTGATCGAGACAGCCACGGTGCCTGATCGTTGGATTCTCACGGATTCGCAAGACCGCTCTCTGCTTCGGTCTGTCAGCCAGTCGCTGGCCGGAAGGACGGCCGTGCACAGGCTGCTATCGCCGATGCGAGCAGAGACGTTGCGCTCTCCACGACATCGCGAAACTCTCGAAGGGAGCCTTCTTGCCGGATCCTACCCGCGCATACTTGACAGCAATCTCGATGCCTCGGACTGGCTCTCTAGCCATATCGCCACCGTAATCGTTCGAGCGGTCGGTGGAAGGGGGCCGTCGAGCTAGCGATTGAGGATTGCTGTCCAATCCGGGCAGAGGGCTTTGACGAAGACGTTCTTGACGGGCTGGTTGTACTCGTGACGCGTGCCGAGTTTGCCGCGGCCCTGCGTCTCGCCGAAGCGCTGTTTCAGAACCGCACCGAGTGAGGCCCTAGTCAGGCCCTACGGCCGCCGTCGCCGTGGCGCAATCCACCCCGCCCGCGCACTTCAGGCAGCCATCTTTTTGCGCTCGCGGGCGATGTCCCATCGCGCTTGCTCCCACAGCCACCCTTCGGCACTGCCCCAACCGGCCATCTCCAGCCGCACGGCCATTGCCGGACTGATCGCGCAATGCCCGTGGATCACGCGCGACAGCTGGACGGCCGTCACTCCGAGCCGGGCGGCGGCGGCAGCGATCGTCCGCTCGCCGCCGTGCCGAGCCGCCTCCTGGCCGATGCAGCCGTCCGCGATTGCCCATCCGGGATGCGGCGGATCGCGACGTATGGCCGCGTCCTGTCTCGCCGGTATCTCAGTCATGTGCACCCTCCTAGTGGCGATAGTGCTCATAGCGGACAGCGCGGACATCCGGGCCGTCCATGCGGAACGTGACGCGCCAGCCCTGCGAGACGCGTACGCTCCGGCGCGCGGCCCGTGCAGGCGGTGCAGCCGATATGTCGGTCGCGACCGAGAGCGCAGCGGCTGCGGGCCGTCCAATGCGGACAGGATCGCTTGCAGCCGCCGAACATGCGCCGGATCCACGCCTCTGGTATCGTTGCGGCTGTGCAGCCGCTCAATTGCGCACCCTGCAAAGCTCCGTATCGCCAAGGGCAACATTACAGCAAGACATGTTATGGATTCTCAAGCCCGAAGCGGTCATTGCGGCGATCTCTTTTGGCTGTCCTCGCCAGCAATCACTTGCTGAGACGCACCGCATGGCGAAGAGCCAACCGCCACCACTACCGCGAGGCGGTCTAGTTCAAATTGCCACTGCGCATCGAAGGAATCTACAACTGCTCCACGACGAGACCCGCCACACGCCGAAAGTGACCTTCGCCAGAGGGCCCCACAAGCACCGTGAATTCCAGATGCAAAGCAGTCGCGGCAACGGCTAGGTCGTTTGCCGGAATGGGTTTACCGGCGCGGCGAAGTTCGGCAAAAACCCGCGCCCATTGGCGGGCAATGGCAGCATTGAAATCAATGATCGGAACACGCGCTGTGAGGGCGTCGATACGGGCACGACGTGCCGCTGCTTGGGACGAGCTTGTGGCGAGATGTACCCCGACAAGCAGCTCCGCGTAAACGGCAGCTGGCAGCACAGCGCTCTCGTTTGCCAGCCGTCCGAGCAGGCTGCCCCATGTCGGCCGAGTGCCCGATACGTCATCCATTCGACGACGATCCGCGGCCACGAGCGCGCTTGTGTCGACTACGACTCCCATTGGTTCACCGGAGGGGCGTCGGATGCATTGACTGCATCGAGGTCCTCAGCGAACGCGGGGTCGGCTGCGGCACCGTCACACCATGCGGTGAGTACCTCCCCAAGAGTGGTGTCATCTTCGCGTTCGATCGGCACGACCCGCGCGACGGGTCTTCCGTTCCGCCTGATGACGAACGAGTCTCGCCGATAGCGCACCTTCGACAGAACATCTCCGAGGTTGCGCGCGAGATCGGTGGCTCGAATCGTATGTTCCATAATTCTGTATTTTACAGGATTCTGCGTGTCGCGGACAGTACGCCTTGGAATGAGGCCCTAGAGGCGGCCGAGGCATTGGACTGTGAGTCTATCTGGGGGGCTACCTGCTATCGTCTCCAGACATCGGCCTGTCCAACGAATTAGAATTTCCGGCGCCGATCAAGTCGTCGTACTTCCACAGGTACGAGTTGCGTATCGAGTCTATTCTCGTCCTCGAAGACCAAGCTGCGATCCCGAGGATGGACCTTGCGAGGCTATCGGATGTCAGAGGAGACGAGATTTCATCGCTTGCGTCACATGACGGCCTTAGCCGGAAGCTCCTGCAGAGCGGTGCGGCGTGACGGGCACTTGGTTTTTTCTGACATGCATCAGCGAAACGTTGCCAATTCGGGGGAAGAGGCTAGGTGAGGCGTCTCGTTGAATCCGTCCAAAGAAAAGCGCGACCCCTGAAACAAGAAGCTTGCCAGCGACGAATTGCGGACCCGCCAATTGATGTCCAATGCTGCGCGCGCCGGTGCTCCTAGGCACGACTGCAGGGCTACGCCGATGGGGCCGCCAGAGGTGAACGCGACCAAGCGCATCCCACGTCCCGGAGTTGCGCGCAACTGCGCCAGCGTCTCCTCTACGCGCTCCCGGAATTGCTGCCACGGTTCCAAGCCCGGCTCTCGCATCTTGCCTTCGACCCAGCGCTCCATCACCGCCTCGAACATTCGCTGGAAGGGACGGTTGCGATCTGCGGCGTGCCTGCCGTCCAGCCACGCTTGCCAAAGTGGCGCAAAGGAAGCATCTGTGGCGGCTAGGCGCGGAGCGATTTCAGCAATCACATCCTGGGCTTGGTACTCGTCCAAGCCGTGCAATACTCTTGCCGCAGGGAAGTCGTCCTCGTTGCCGCCATACGCGTCGGCTACCGCTTCGTACGATTCCCGCTGTCGCCGCAGAGTGCCGTGAAACGCCAGATCAAATTGAATGTCGTGCTCTTTCCAGTAGCGCCCGAGGATCCGGCATTGCTCCCAGCCCGTTTCCGATAGCCGGTCCGGATCCTCCGTGAACGCGCGCGCTTGCCCGTGCCGCACCAAGACCAACCTGCCCATGCCTTCAGCGCTCGCTCTTGGGAGGGGGGCGCTCCAGTGCTATGCCAAAAGCGGTTGGATGACATGCCCGCCGATGTCGGTGAGGCGGAAGTCCCGGCCGCGGAAGCGGAAAGTGAGCTTCTCGTGATCAACGCCTAGCAGGTGCAGGATTGTGGCGTGGAGGTCACGCACATGCACGGGATCCTTGACAGCGGCGAAGCCGATTTCATCGGTCTCGCCAATATTCTGTCCCGGCTTCGTGCCGCCGCCGGCAAACCACATCGTAAATGCGTCGATGTGATGGTTCCTGCCGACTGTGTCGCGGACCTCGCCCATTGGGGTGCGCCCGAACTCGCCACCCCAGACCACCAGCGTGTCTTCCAGCATGCCGCGCTGTTTGAGGTCCATGATCAATGCTTTGCAGGCTTGGTCGGCCGACAGGCAGACGTCGTCGAGATCCTTGTCGAGGCTCTCGCCCGGACCGCCGTGGTGGTCCCAACTCGAGTGGTAAAGCTGGACAAAGCGCACGCCCCGCTCGACCAACCTCCTTGCGAGCAGGCAGTTGTTGGCGAATGACTTCTCGCCCGGTTTGGCCCCGTACAGGTCGAGGGTTGCTTGGGACTCGGTCGAGAAGTCGATCAGTTCGGGGCCGCTGGTCTGCATTCGGTGCGCCATCTCGTAAGCAGAAATGCGCGTCTCGATCTCCGGATCGCCAGCTGTTTCCATGTTGAGTCGATTCAGGTCGAGGATCGCGTCCACGGTGGCTGCCTGTCGTTCGGCCTCGAAGCCGGCCGGGCTGGTCATGTTGAGAATGGGTGCGCCACCGCCGAGGAACGGCACCCCTTGGTGCGCGGTCGGCAGGAAGCCGCTGGTCCAGTTCATCGCCCCGCCGCGCGGCCCGCGCGGCCCGGACTGCAGCACCACGAAGCTCGGCAGGTCGTTGGCTTCGCTGCCGATGCCGTAGCTGACCCAAGATCCCATGCTGGGACGCCCGAAGAACGGCGTGCCAGTGTTCATGAAGATCTTGGCCGGGGCGTGGTTGAAGTTCTCGGTGTGGACCGTGCGCACGAATGTGACGTCGTCCACGATCTGGGCGGTGTGGGGCAAGCACTCCGATACCCACTGGCCCGATTCCCCGTATTGCGCGAACTTGCGCCGCGTGCCCAGCAGTTTGGGTGGATTCTTGACAAACGATTCCATGAATGCGAAGCGCTTGCCCTCTAATAGCGATGGCGGCAGGGTCTGGCCGCTGAGCTTTTGCAGTTCCGATTTCGGCTGGAACAGCTCGAACTGGCTCGGAGCACCCGCCATGAAGAGATAGATGATGCTCTTTGCCCGCGGGCTGTGGTGCATGCCGCGCGTTTGCTCCGCCGGTTTGGAGTACAGCGCATCGCCTACGAACAGCGAGGTTAGGCCGAGCTTGCCCACGCCGATGCCGCAATCGTGGAACAACTGGCGGCGCGTGCGCTGCTTCAGCACCGCGCGGTGTAAGTCGGTCGGGTGGGTCATCGGTCTACTGCCTCGTCACGAATTCGTCCAAGTTGAGCATCACCCGGGCAGCGGCCGTCCATGCCGCCGCGCGGGCAGTGTCGGCCCCGGTCTTGTGCAGCGCTTCCGCATCCGTGGCGAAAGCGTCGGTCATCTGACTCAAGAACCCGGCGAAGCGCTCCGTTTCCGGCTGGCGCGGCGGCCGGGCTAGGCAGATCTCGAATGCGTGCCGGATGCGCTCCTCACGATTGGGGGAATGCTCGCGAATGCGGGTTGCCAAAGCGTTCGCGAATTCGGTCTGGGACTCGTCGTTCAGAAGCGTCAGCGCTTGCAGTGGAGTGTTGGAGCGATTCCTGCGCGTTACGCTCTCTTGGGAGATGGGCGCATCGAACAGCACGAGACCCGGGTGCGCAGCAGACCGGATGAAATAGGTGTACATGCCGCGCCGGAAGCGGTTCGCTCCCTCGTCAGCTTTCCAGTTTCGATCCACTTGTGTGAACTGGCCGGCCCCCGCGGGCTGGGGCGGGTACACGCTGGGGCCACCCATCGCCGGGGCCAGCAGGCCGGAGGCCGACAGGGCCGCGTCGCGGATGATCTCCGCTTCCAAGCGGAGGCGGTTCTGATGGGCTAACAGGCGGTTGCTAGAGTCGACCGCGGCCGCATCGGCGCGATAGGCAGAAGCCTGCCGGTAGGTGGCCGAGTGCAGGATCAGCCGGTGCATGTCCTTGAGGTTCCAGCCGCTACGGACGAATTCTGAGGCCAGCCAGTCCAAGAGTTCGGGGTGGCTGGGAGGATTGCCCTGCGTGCCGAAGTCGTTCTCGGTCTCCACGATACCTAGGCCGAAGTAGCGCTGCCAGAGCCGGTTCATGGTGACCCTAGGCGTGAGGGGGTTGTCATCGGCCACGAGCCAGCGAGCCAGGCCTAGCCGATTGCGGGGAAGGTCCGGCTGCATCGCGGGCAGAACCCGCAGCGTGCCCGGCTCGACCGGCTCGCCGCGACGCGTGAAGTCGCCTTGCACGTGGATGTAGGCGTCACGCGGCTCGGGCAAATCGCGCATGACCATCGTCCACGGAATCTTGGGCAGCTTCTTGCTGAGTTGCCCGATTTCCTTCTTCTTGGCCTCGAACTCTGGGACACGACTGGCGAACACCCTTTCCAGCACGCCATCTTGGACCGACGTGCGGTCCTTGGGGTCCACCACGATGATGTCGCGCGCCCTCTCGATGTCTTCAATCTCGCCAGGTGGGAAACGTTCCTGCCAAGTCGCCTCAAGCGAAGCGCTCAGAGCCTCGAGTTCGCCTTCCATGCGGTCCAACTCGGCTCGTACCGAGTCGCGTTCGGCCAGCGCGGCAGGCTCGGCCAGCTCAAGGATCGGTTCCATCATTCGACTGCGGCCCTCGCGCTCCTCGAGGTTGCCGCCGATTTCGTCAACGTTGTTGAAGAACGCGAAAAACTGGTAGAACTCGCGCTGCGAGATCGGGTCAAACTTGTGGTCGTGGCAGCGCGCGCAGGCGAGTGTTAGGCCGAGGAAGGCTGCGCCGGTCGTGCGGACCCGGTCGACCACCGCTTCGACTCGGTACTGCTCAAAGTCGGTGCCACCCTCTTCGTTGATCATCGTGTTGCGATGGAGTCCGGTGGCGATGACTTGGTCGCGCGAGGGGTTAGGCAGTAGATCCCCGGCGATCTGCTCGATCACGAATTGGTCGAAGGGGAGATTCTTGTTGAAGGCGTCGATCACCCAGTCGCGGTAGGGCCAGATCGAGCGCGGGCCGTCGATCGAGTAGCCGTTGGTGTCGGCGTAACGGGCGATGTCGAGCCAATGCCTCCCCCAGCGTTCCCCGTAGTGCGGGGATTCCAGCAGCCGCTCGACAAGTCTTCCGTAGGCGCCTGGCTCGGTGTCTTGCAAGAAGCTGCGGATTTCTTCCGGTGTTGGTAGCAGTCCTGTGAGGTCGAGGCTTGCCCGCCGAATCAAGGTGCGCCGGTCTGCTTGCGGCGAAGGCTCCACGCCTGCTGCTTCAAGCTTCTGCAGGATGAATGTGTCGATCGGGTTGCGCACCCAACCCGCGTTGCGGATCTGGGGCGGTTCGTGGCGCACTACCGGCTTGAACGACCACAGTGCCTCGGCCGCTTGTGGATCCCCCGCTGGTCGGCCCCAGACCGCCCCGCCGCGAATCCAGGCGCGCAGCAACTCAACTTCGGACGCGGGCAAGGCTCCGGTTGGGGGCATCTTCAATGCGCCGGTCCGCTCGACAGCCGCTACCAATACGCTTTCGGACGGGCTTCCCGGAACCACGCTCGGCCCGCGGGTACCGCCATGCAGCATGGCTTCTCGCGAGGTCATCGCGAGCCCGCCACTAGTGACGCTGTCGTTGTGGCAGCTCTGACATTTGGCTAGCAGGAGCGGGCGGATCTGTTCTTCGAAGAAGTGACTGCCGTCGTCTTGGGCCCACAGGGCTGGGACGACGCACACCACGCCACACCAAGTAAGCGCCCGGCTCATCACTGTGAACATTCTACGCGCTAGTGCCCGATAGTCGGCTAGTTCAGATAGCCCGCGATCACGCGCCCGGCCTGGTCGGCGTCGTCCAGTTCCAAGCCTGTGATGACCACGAGATACTTGTTCTTCTGGAAGATCAGCGTCGGAGTCTCTCCGTCCATTCCGTAGAAGCCGCCGAAGTGCGGGACGAACTTCTGCTCGGACAGGGCGTCGCGATAGTCCATTGACAAGAACATCGCTGCATCAGCGTTCCGGCGCAAAGTGAAGCACACTTGGAACTTCTTGCCGTCCTTGTCGTACTCGGCGAAGTTGCCTCCGGGCATGAAGTCCTTGCCGCACAGGTTGCTTGGCACGACGTTGGCCGCGACCAAGCCATCCTTGTGGAAGCGGTGGGTTTCGTCCCGGATCTCCTCGGCAGGTTGTTCCTGCTCGACGGCCTGCTCGCTCGCTGGGCCGCCGTCGACGGTGCTCGAACCGCAGGAGCCTAGCATCAGCGCCGTGCTGAGCAAGATCAGTGTGTCTGCGCGCATCAGATTGCCCTCCGTGTTCAATGGTCGCACGGATCTTGCCGTGATGGCCCCGACTCAACCAGATGAGCGGCGATGTGGTGCGGAATCTGGTGTAATGGATCTTCAGCAGCGACGGCTCCGGCAAGATGCCGCGTTTTTACGGGACAAGCATGGCCAATCCATTGCAATTGCGCATGTTGCGCTCGGATGTCGATGCGTGGAATCGCTGGAGGGCGGAGAATCCCGCTGTGCGAGTAGATCTCCGGGGCGTTGATCTCACGCAGTCGGATCTGCGTCTGGCGAACCTGCGCGAAGCCGACTTGCGCGAGGTCGTGCTGGTTCTGGCGAACCTCTCAGGGGCCGACTTGCGGGGCGCCGATTTGCGCAACGCGAATCTGGTAGGTGCCCGCATGATCGGAGTGGATATTGCCGACACCGATCTGCGCGGTGCCGATTTGCGCACCGCCGAGGATTTGACCCCGGAGCAGATGCGCACCACACGTGGCGATCAAAGCACCATCCTGCCCGAGCCGCTGGAACATCCGGCCCACTGGCAGTCGCGCTGACGCGCCGGGGCGGGTTTCCGCGCTACAGCAGCGAGATCACGTTATCGGTCAGGTCGCGGCAGGACAGGCGGCCTCCGAGATCGCCTGTGCGACAGGTCGGATCTTGCAGTGCGGCCGCGACTGCGGCGCGGATTGCATTGCCTTCAGCTTCCCGGTCCAGCCAGTCGAGCATGAGCGCGGCCGACAGGATGGTGGCGAGCGGATTGGCAGTGCCGCGACCCGCAATGTCGGGTGCGCTGCCGTGGGCCGGCTGGAATACCGCGTACTTGGCGCCGATGTCCGCCGATGGCGCCATGCCCATGCCACCAACGATGCCCGCGGCTAGGTCCGAGAGAATGTCGCCGAACATGTTCTCGGTGACGATCACGTCGAACTGCTCCGGCTGTCGCACCAAGAACAAGGCCGCCGCGTCGACGTACACCCGCTCGGTTTCAATGTCGGGGTGGCCCGCCGCGACTTGGTCGAACACCTCGCGGAAGAACGCCATGGCGGGCAGCACGTTGGCCTTGTCCACCAGCGTCACCTTGCCGCGCCGCTGGCGCGCGGCGGCGAAGGCAGCTTGGGCGATTCGCTCGCTGCTGCTCCGCGAGATGCGCATCGCGTTTTCGACGTAGTCGGCCTGCGGATCGTGGCTGGCCTGGCGCTCCCAGAACAGCCCCTCGGTGTTCTCCCGATAGATCACGAAATCGATTTCCCCAGCACGCTTGTCCCGCAGCGGTGTCAATGCAGCGTGGTAGAGGCGGACGGGACGGATGCCTTGGTAGAGATCGAGCTGTTCTCTGATGTCGATCTGCGGCGCCATCTCGGTGCCGTTGGGCCAGCGCACGTTGGGCAGTCCCATCGCGCCGAGCAGGATCGCGTCGCAAGCGCGGGCCCGCTCAAGGGTAGCTGGCGGTAGCGGGTCTCCCGAGTGCAGGTATTCGCCGGCCCCGACCGATAGCGTCTCGAATTGCATCACCAAGTCGTCGGATGCCGCTTCGAGTGCCTGCAGCACCCGAACCGCCGCGTCGGTGACCTCTGGGCCGATACCGTCTCCGGGCATCAGCGCGATGCGCAAGTGGCTCACTGAAGCTCCTCCCACAATCTGGTTATCCTAACCGCATGGCGTCTAAGGTCCCAGATGTCGCTGCGGCGGTCAGCGAACTCTGTGACGGGCGGGGGTATCTGATACTGGAAGATTTCTATGCGCCCGAGCTTATCGCGGCGGCGCGGGAGCGGATCTATCGACTGCTCGACCAAGAGCCGGATCGCACGTCCCACTTCTATGGCGATGAGGAGAATACCAGCCAAGCGCGGGTGTGGAATCTGCCGGCCAAGGGAGAGGTCTTCCGCCAGATCTGTTCAGACGAGCGGATGCTGGCAATCATGCGCCCGATCCTTGGCCAAGACCTGATGCTGAGTTCGTTTGCCGCCAACGTGCTGCACCCCGGGGCCGGAGCGCAAGAGGCGCATGTCGATTACCCGTATTGGGACTTGCACGCCCGTGACTGTTGGCCGAGCAGGCTCAACGCCAGCTATCACCTTGCTGTCGAAGCCGTGATGCCGCTCGACGAGTTCACGCTCGAGAATGGCGCGACAGCGATCGTTCCGGGCAGCCAGAAACTTGCACGCTGGCCGGACTCGGCCGAGTTCCAAGAGCGGCATGTCCGTGCCATCATGCGCCCCGGTACGCTGCTGTTGTTCCCCGCGCTGCTTTGGCACGCGGGCCAGACGAACCGCTCCCAAAGGTCACGGGCGACGCTGCTCGGCTCTTACACCATGAAGTCGATCAAGCCGATCGAGGACTGGAGCCGCTGCATCGACCGCGAAACAGCTCTGGGCTACGACCAGCCCATGAGAGACCTGCTCGGATTGCACTACCCTTACCCGGCGGTGATGGACGCGCTTCCAGCGCGGAGTTCCGAGGGAGCCAAGAGCAAGCAATCCATCTTGCAGACCGCCCCGGAAGGGGCGCAGGAGTAGCCCAATGACCTTGATGACGCGCCGCGAGTTGCTGGCTGTGCCCGTGGCTGCCGCCGCGTGCGGTTCGCACACGTCGGAACGCCGCCCCAACATACTGCTGGCTTACTCGGACGACCAGTCGTATCCGCATGCCTCGGTCCTCGGCGATCCTGTGGTTCGCACCCCGGCCTTCGACCGCGTGGCGCGGGAAGGCGTGCTCTTCGAGCATTCGTACACCGCGTGTCCTTCCTGCACGCCGTCGCGTTCGGCCCTGCTGACCGGCCGGCCAATCTGGCGCATCGGCGAGGCGGGCGTGCTCTACGGCACTCTGCCGCCCGAATACCCGCTGTTTCCGCACCTGCTGGAGGATGCGGGCTATCACATCGGCTTCGTGGGCAAGCCGTGGGCTCCGGGCGACTGGCGGGCGGCGGGCTTGACGCGGCACCCCCTGGGTACCGAATACGACGCCCGCTTGGAGCCGGATCCGCCGGATGGCATCGACACGCGGGACTATGCCGCAAACTTCGAGGACTTTCTGGCCGACCGCCCCGATGACGCTCCGTTCTTCTTTTTCTTCGGAGCGACCGAGCCGCACCGCGACTATGAGCCCGGGATTGGCGAGCGCAGCGGGCTGGACCCGGACAAGGTCGTCGTGCCTCCGTACCTGCCAGACGCGCCCGAGGTACGTTCCGAACTGCTGGACTATTACTACGAAATCGAGCATTTCGACCGGCACCTTGGCCGCATGTTGGACACCTTGGAGAGGATGGGCGAGTTGGACAACACGCTCGTCGTGGTGACGTCCGACAACGGCATGCCGTTCAGCCGTACGAAAGCCACGCTTTACGATGGCGGCACGCGCATGCCCACGGCTGTCCGCTGGGGCAGCCGAGTGCCTGGCGGCAGGCGCATCGAAGATTTCACCAGCCACATTGACTTCGCGCCAACTTTCCTCGAAGCGGCAGGCACGGATCCCAGCGAGTCCCACGACGGCCGCAGCTTGTTACCTATCTTGACCGCCGGCGGTGAGGGGCGCCTCGAGCCCGGCCGGGATCACGTCGTCACCGCGATGGAGCGGCACACTTGGTGCCGGCCCGACGGTGCGACCTACCCGATGCGGGCGATCCGCACCCATGACTTCCTGTACATCCGCAACTACGAGCCGGATCGATGGCCCTCGGGAGGGCCGGAATTCATCTCGTCCAACAAGGCTCCGCACGGGGATCTTGATGACGGACCGTTCAAGGATTTCCTGCTACTCCCCGAGACCCGGGAACGCTTTCCGGAAGCGTATGAAGCTAGCCTTGGCAAGCGTCCGGCCGAGGAACTCTATGACTGCCGTGCCGACCCGCACCAAATGGAAAATCTGGCCGACGATCCCGCGCACGAGACCGTACGGGCCGAATTGTCGCAGCGGCTGGAAGAGATCCTGCGCGAGGGGGAAGACCCGCGCATGGACGGTCAGGATCCCTGGCAGGGCTACGCCTACCGCCAGATTGACGGCTTCGGTGCCACCTTCAACCGCACCCTAGATCCTGCCGAGCGCGAGGCGGCCCGCACGCGGGGCAAGCACGCAGTGGGCCATGCGAAGTCCGAGCTGTGAGGGCCGAAATGCCCCGGCGCTTCGTTGATATCTCCGTCTCGCTCGAGGCTGGCATCCAGTCCGACCCCGACCGCATGCAGCCCGAGATCGACTACCGCGGGCACCGGGAGACCGCTCCCGAGATCTGCTCCGTGTTTCCGGGGCTGAGGCAGGACCAACTCCCGGAGGGGATGGGCTGGGCGGTCGAGGATGTTCGCATCTCCAGCCACAACGGCACCCACATGGACGCTCCGTGGCACTACCATCCCACGATGGACGGTGGCGAGCGTGCCATCACGATCGACGAGATCCCGCTCGAGTGGTGTTGCCAACCGGGCGTGAAACTGGATTTCCGCAGGCTGGCGGACGGTTACGTGGTCAAGCCTGAGGACATTGAAGGGGAGCTGCAGCGGATCGGCCACGAATTGCGACCGCTCGATATCGTGGTCGTGAACACCTCGGCCGGTGTGCGATACGGCCATGACGACTACCTCTTCAAGGGCTGCGGCTTCGGTCGGGAGTCCACTCTCTGGCTGACCGAGCGCGGAGTGCGCGTGGTCGGTACCGACGCATGGTCGTGGGATGCACCGTTTCCTCACACCGTCCAGCGCTGGCTGGAAACAAAGGACCCGTCGATCATCTGGGAGGGGCACAAGGCTGGAATGGAGCGGAGCTACTGCCAACTGGAGAAGCTCGGGAACCTCGAGGCACTGCCCTCCACTGGCTTTGATGTGATTTGCTTCCCCACCAAGATCAAGAGTGCTTCGGCTGGCTGGACTCGTGCCGTGGCCGTGATTGACGAGTGAGCCCGACTAGGCCGACGGCTCACAGTAGCTTCGTCGAGTCGAGCAGGATCGTCACAGGACCTTCATTAACGGAGTCCACGCGCATTGTCGCTCGGAAAACGCCGGTTGCGACTTCGAGCCCTGCGGCGCGCAACTGCGCGACGAATTCTTCGTAGAGGCCTTCGGCCGTTTCGGGATCGGCAGCGCTATCGAAGCTGGGGCGCAAGCCGCGGCGAACGTCCCCGAACAGGGTGAACTGCGAGATGGCGAGGACGGCGCCGCCTATGTCCCGGACGGACTTGGTCATGCGGCCGTCAGAGCCCTCAAATACCCGTAGCCCCGCAGTCTTGCCCGCCAAGTACGCGGCGTCTTTGGCGGTATCCCCCCGTCCGACGCCCAGTAGCACCAGCAGTCCGCTGTCGATGCGGCCTGCCGTCTGGCCATTGACGCTGACCTCGGCAGAACTCACACGCTGCACCACCGCCCGCACGAGTGACCCATTCTAGCGGTGCTCCGAATGTCGGCCGGTGGGGCTCGTCGGGTATGCTATTGCAATGCGCCTAGCCATCTTGGCACTTCTCGCCGCTGCCAGCCTCTGCGGTCAAATCGATCAACAGCGCTTGAACAACGCCGGGTCTGAACCCAATAACTGGCTGACCTACAACGGGACCTATTTCAGCCAGCACTTCAGCGGATTGACGGGCATCAACCGCTACAACGTTGACGAGATGGAGTTGCAGTGGGTCTACCAAGCGGCGTCCACCGACAAGTTCCAAACGACGCCACTGGTCGTGGACGGCTTGATGTACCTCACAGAGCCGCCGAACAAGCTCGTCGCGCTTGATCCTGCGACTGGCCGCGAGTTCTGGGTGTACGAGCACGAACTGCCGGAGCGGATCTATCCGTGCTGCGGCCGCGTCAATCGAGGGGCCGCGATCTGGGGCGACACGCTCTACTGGGGCACGCTGGATGCCAAGCTGCTCGCGGTAGACGCCACGACCGGGAGCAAGATCTGGGAGACCACGGTGGTCGAGGACTACGAGAGGGGCTACTCGCTGACCGTCGCTCCACTGATGATCAAGGACAAGGTGATCGTTGGCACGGCTGGCGGGGAATTCGGCATCCGCGGGTATCTGGCGGCCTATGACGCCGCTACAGGCGAGGAGGCCTGGCGCTTCTACACGATTCCCGGACCGGGTGAGCCCGGCCACGAGACGTGGGAAAACGACGCTTGGAAGACCGGTGGTGGCTCGATCTGGCTGACGGGTTCATATGACCCGGAGTTGAACCTCACGTATTGGGGTGTCGGCAACCCGGCGCCTGACTGGAATCCCGATGTCCGCCCAGGCGACAACCTTTACACGGATTCGGTGATCGCATTGGATCCCGATACGGGCAAGCTCAAGTGGCACTTCCAATTCACGCCACACGACGAGTGGGACTGGGATGCGGTACAGATTCCTGTGCTGGCCGACCTGGAATGGGAAGGCGAGCAGCGCAAGCTGATGCTGTGGGGCAATCGCAACGGATTCTTCTATGTGTTGGACCGTGAGACCGGGGAGTTCCTGCTGGGCAAGCCGTTCGTGAAGCAGACCTGGGCGGCAGGGCTTGACGAGGACGGTCGCCCGGTCAAGATACCGGGTCGAGGCCCGAGCCGCGAAGGGAGCAAGACTTGGCCAGGCGTGCAGGGCGGGACCAACTGGTATGCCCCGTCGTTCAGCCCGCTGACCAAACTGTTCTACCTCCCCGTTTGGGAAGGCTACTACTCGGTCTACTACAAGTGGGACCAGCCCTACGAACCGGGCACCCGATACTTGGGCGGCGCTCCCCGCAGTCCCGTGTCCGCGACGTCCCGACGGCGGTTCATGAACTACACCGAGGAGGACGGCTATGGGGCACTGCGTGCGCTGAATCCCCTCACCGGTGAGATGGAGTGGGAGTTCTCGATGACCGACGTGACCGACTCGGGCATCCTGTCCACAGCGAGCAACGTCTTGTTTTCTGGCAGCAGGGAGGGCCACTTCTACGCGCTGGACGCGACGGACGGAACTCTGCTGTGGCAGCGCTACTTGGGCGGCCAGATTGCGGCTTCGCCCATCACTTACGAGGCGGGCGGCCGCCAGTATGTCACGATTCCTTCCGGACACGCGGTGTTTACTTTTGCCTTGCCCTAACACCCAACGGAATTCGACCTGAGCGGGCAGAGGAGCCGGCCGGCCGGTTGGTAGCGCGCATCATGGCTCACGGGCTCACACCGACGACATGATCTTGACGGTCGATGTGGTGATTGCGACCACTGTATAGGCACCGAGATGCACTACGACTCCCGCCGAGCGCTGGAACTCCTAAAGGTGGGCGCACGCCAGCAAGACGCGCGATTCCGTAAGGGACAGGAAGAGGCCATACGACACCTCGTGGAGGGCCGCGGCCGACAGCTCCTAGTCCAGAAGACCGGCTGGGGAAAGAGCTTCGTCTACTTCATTGCCACTCGGCTATTGCGCGAAGCAGGCCTAGGACCGGCGCTGCTTGTCAGCCCCTTATTGGCGCTGATGCGCAACCAAGTCGGCGCTGCGGAGCGGATGGGCGTGCGCGCTGGAACGATTAACTCCGACAACCAAGAAGATTGGGACAGTGTTGAGGGGGCAATTCGCGCCGACACGGTGGACATCGTGCTCATCTCCCCGGAGCGACTGGCCAATGAACGATTTCGTAATCAAGTTCTGGCGGGAGTCGCTCAGCATATCGCTCTGCTGGTCATCGATGAGGCCCACTGCATTTCAGACTGGGGCCATGACTTTCGCCCCCACTATCGCCTGATCGAGCGCATGGTGCGGACCCTCCCTCCCAGTCTGCGCCTACTGGCGACCACCGCCACGGCCAATGCCCGCGTGATGGCTGACCTTGAGGTGATCCTAGGACCGGGCCTAGAGGTGTTGCGCGGCGATCTCAGCCGACCGTCGCTTGCCCTGCAGACCATCCGAATGGCGGGTCAGGCTGAACGACTCGCTTGGCTTGCCCAATGGCTGCCATCGCTGCCAGGGAGCGGCATCGTCTACACATTGACGGTGCGAGATGCCCACTTGGTGGCAGCGTGGCTCAGGTTTCGCGGCATTGACGTGGCAGCCTACACCGGCAAGACTGGGCCTGACAGAGTAGCGCTGGAACAGGCATTGCTCGATGACAACGTGAAGGCGCTCGTTGCGACTACCGCCCTTGGCATGGGATTCGACAAGCCCGACTTGGCGTTTGTCATCCACTACCAGACCCCCGGCTCGGTCGTGGCGTACTATCAGCAAGTGGGCAGAGCCGGGCGGGCGCTTGAAGCGGCCCGCGGCGTGCTGCTCAGTGGCGAGGAGGACACCGAGATCACGGGCTACTTCATCAGAAGCGCGTTTCCGACCCGCAACGAGGTGGAGCAGGTTCTGGCAGCGTTGGAAGCCGAAGACGAAGGGTTAACGCAAGATCAGATCGAGAAGAGGGTCAACGTCAGCACCGGCCGAATTCAAAAGACCCTTCAACTACTGTCTCTGGAATCGCCCCCGCCCATCGTCAGGCAGGGCTCGTCGTGGCAGCTGACTGCGGCGTCACTGAGCGATGATTTCTGGGACCGGGCGGAACGACTCACGGATCTGCGGCGCGAGGAGCAGGCGGAGATGCAGAAGTACGTGCAGCGGTCATCCGGCCACATGGCATTCCTTGTACGAGCCCTTGATGGAGACCCGCGGGGGATCTCGCCGCCACCGCTCCCGCCACTGCCCGCCTTCTGCAGTCCAGAGATCGTGTCCGAGGCCGTCGGCTTCTTGCGCCGTTCGAGCCTACCGGTGGAACCGCGGAAGCGGTGGCCCCCGGGTGGGATTATCGAAGCGGAACACCGAGCGCAAGAGGGAAGGGTGCTCTGCGTCTGGAACGACGCAGGTTGGGGACGACTGGTCAGTCGCGGCAAGTTGCGAGATGGGCGGTTCTCGAACGAACTGGTAAGTGCGTGCGTGGAGCTGTTGCGCAAGTGGCGTCCGGATCCGTCACCGACTTGGGTCGCTGCCATTCCGTCGCTGCGGAATCCGAGTCTCGTGCCTGATTTTGCGTGTCGGCTAGCTGCCGGGCTGAATCTGCCGTTCAGCCGTGTGCTGCAAAAAAAGGGCACCCGACCTGAACAGAAGACGATGGAAAACAGCGACAGCCAGGCCCGCAATGTCGTCGGTTCGCTTGGCGTTGACACGAACGCCATCCTACCTGGTCCTGTATTGCTGGTGGACGATGTCGTGGACTCCAGATGGACGTTTACTGTTGCCGCTTGGGAACTGCGTCGGCGGGGGTGCGGCCCAGTATGGCCGCTCGCGCTCGCCGACGCGGGAGGCCGGTTATGAACGACGCACCCTCTCTGAACACGCGTGCGATTTTGCTGCTGACCGCGCCATTGATCATCGGGCGGGAAAGGCGACCGGCTCCCAAGCCTTTGGGGATCGCCGAATACAACCGCCTCGCGCGCCGACTCCAGGAATTGCAGCTTGAACCCGCCGACCTGTTGGGGACGGACGTAAGGATGTTGCTCAGAGAGTGCCGACTCAACTTGGAACCCGACCGGCTCGTTCGTCTACTTGAGCGGGGCTTCCTCCTCAGCCAGGCGCTGGAGCGCTGGAGCATGCGCGCCCTTTGGGTCACCAGCCGCGCGGATGCTGAGTACCCGCGACGGCTAAAGAGGCGACTGCGAGAAGCGGCGCCACCGGTGTTGTACGGTTGCGGGAAGCGCGAAGATCTCAATATGGGTGGCTTAGCTGTCGTCGGCTCTAGGAACGTGGACGACGCCTTGATTTCGTACACGGAGGGCGTCGGGAGGCTGGCCTCCGAAGCACAGCGCACTGTGGTCTCGGGTGGTGCCCGCGGCGTCGATCAGGCCGCGATGCGTGGTGCGCTGAACGCCGGAGGGACGGTAGTGTGCGTGTTGGCCGACAGCCTTGAACGCGCTGCGACGCGACGCGAATATCGCGGTGCGCTGATGGATGGCCGACTAGTCCTCACTTGCCCATATGACCCCGCCGCGGGCTTCCTCGTCGGCCACGCGATGCAGCGCAACAAGCTGATCTACTCACTGGCGGACGCGGCGCTCGTAGTCAGTGCGGAGTTCGAGCGGGGCGGAACCTGGGCCGGGGCGGTCGAGCACCTCGACCGGCATCGATTCGTTTCTGTCTATGTGCGCTCTACAGGCGAGATGGGAAGGGGGCTCGAGGCACTGTTGGAGCGTGGAGCGCATCGATGGGTGAATCCTGATAGTCCAGAGGCTCTCGACTTACTCTTACCCACCCACCCAACCGAAGTTCCAACGCCGGAATCCGTCACCCAACTCCGCGAGCTTCAGATCGCTCAGAATACAGAGGACGACGCGCAGCCCGTCGAAGCGGCGACACCTACGGCACGGATCGAGGCTCCACGGGAAGCCGGACTCCGTGTGGCCGCGAATCTGCTTGCAAGCGTCAGCGAACTGCTACTGCGGTATCTGGAGGAGCCCAAGACTGAGGATGAGGTGGTCTCCACGTTTGAAGTTCAGAAGTATCAGGCACGTCGCTGGCTGAAGCGGCTGGTGGCTGACGGCGCAATTGAGAAGCTCTCGAGGCCCACTCGCTATCGAGCCGTTGGTGGCCTGAATGCGGAGCTTCCTCTTGGCTCTGTGGAGGGTCTTAGCCCGGCAGAGCAACTGTTTGCAAGCGTACGAAAACTGCTACTGCCGCACCTAGACGAGCCCAAGACTGTGGAGGATGTCGCTAGAGCATTCGACGTTCAGAAGAACCAGGCCCAGGGCTGGCTGACGCGGCTCATGGCTGAGGGCGCGGCCATGAGGCTTCCGGGAGCTCGATATCGAACTGCGGACGAGCATTCCAATTTGCTGCTTCCGCTTGCGGACCTGAACGACACTCTGAGTCAGGGATCGCGAATCGCCTGACTGTGGCGCTTCCGTCCATGTACGGCGACTCTCGCGATCACCGCCCTGATCCTACCGGCTCGGTCGCGAAGCTAGATGAACCGAGGATCGGTCCGTTGCCCATTCGGATTCTCAGGCGGGTTGCTCGGATGATGACCGGCACAGTTCGCGGATGATTGGGATAGTCGCACAGGTTCCCGTTCGGAGTTTGCTAAGGTACGAAGCAATCACGGTTAGCTCAGCGCCAGCATGTTGCTTTCCGTCTCTGACTTGCAGGGGTTCGATTGCTTGCATTGGCGGAATACCGCGACGACACCGCTGGAGGCGGACCGATGGAATCCAAGAAACGACCGGGCACCCTTGCGATTTGTGCTGTGGCAGCATTGCTGGCCTCGGGATGCGAGGAGGGGGCTAGCCCAATGCAGCGATGGGTCTACTTCGGAACCGGTGCGGACCACATCTACGTGTCCTCCTTCGATGCGGCGACGGGTGTGCTAGGGGCACCGCGGGAGGCTGCGCGCATAGGGCGTCCGGGCTTCCTGGCGCTGCATCCCCGTGGCGACATCCTTTACGCGGTTGCTCGCGAGCGCGAAGAGGGATCTCAGTTCGAGGGCCAAGCGGTGGCGTTTGCCATCGATCTTGAAACAGGCGGGTTGAGCGAACTGAATCGAGCTTCGACATCCGGACGAGGAGCCTCCCATGTGGCCGTCAACACAGCGGCGACTGTACTCGCGGCGGTGAACTATGGCGATGGCAACACTGTGACGGTGGCCATTGAGCCCGACGGGCGGCTCGGCGAGCCGGTGGCC
>Ga0209021_1000592_pt1 | contig 44098 bp, 32 predicted proteins | sample PinacodermFT_FD_187299 | JGI IMG/M metagenome (GOLD analysis project Ga0209021, IMG submission 187299) | Host-associated microbial community of the marine sponge Aplysina aerophoba from Gulf of Piran - sponge pinacoderm, lysed by freeze-thaw... | ecosystem: Host-associated > Porifera > Sponge >... | reverse complement strand
TATCGCCGATGGTAGTGTGGGGTCTCCCCATGTGAGAGTAGGTCACTGCCAGGCTTCTTTTTGAAGAGCCCTGACGTTCGCGTCGGGGCTTTTTTTTGTGAAAATTTTGCTTCTGCTTGGAGCGTTTTTCTGACGTTCCTGATGTTCCCTGTCATCCTGACTGAAACAGTGTGTTGCGGTGTTCTGCCTGGAGATTAAGAGGCGATCGGTCGGAGCTGGTTTTTCAAAGATGCCACCGTATTCTGCTGCCCGGTCTGCGACGATGGATGTTCACTATGTCTTTCAAGATCTTGTGTCGGCCAGCCTTCTATGTAAAAAGGAGATGGTTACGATATAAGATGGGCTGGTGATTGCACAGCAGTAGACTGGCCTCCGCTATTATTCCTGCGTACTCACGTCATTCCTGCGAAGGCGGGAGCACAGGCTGCACTGCCGCTTGGCTTGGCCTCACCTTTTTTCGTTATTCTTCCCCTGTTGTTAGCGCCAGTCCTTGATGTCTCAAAATCACCAGGTTGAGATGTCCCTTTTTATTGTGCCTGTCATGCTGTCTTCTGTGTCTGAAGAGGGATGGTTACGAGATAACATGGGCTGCTCATTCCGCCGTGTTGGCGTTTTCAGTTTTTCCGGATTTCCCGCTTTTCAGTTATCTCTGCCGACCATATATGATGTTTTATCGGGGCATTTTGCGAAGAGGAACAATAAATGAGGGTCCCCAAAAAAAGAGAGGAGGCTTCGACGTGTCATATGGTTTTGAGAATATTTCTGGCAGGGCCTTAAACATATCTTGTGTCGTTTAATATTGGGGTGCTTGCGGATGGAGTCAGGGTGTCGCGCAGAAATAGGATGGGTACCAAGGTTGGGGCCCTGATAAAGAGGCCATTGTTGTTTTTAGCGTAGAGGAAAACCATGAGTTGAAGATGTTGTATGCGGACATCAGGCATCGTAATACACAGAAATTGGGTGGATGACTGGCCGGCAACTCGCTCTGATACGCAGGAGCTGGGGGGCTTGTGCTCCCGAAAGACACTGGCTGTCAATTTTTTCAATCTGAGCCATAGGGAGGATTTTTCTCCTGTGTCGCCACAGCTGTCTTTTCAACCTTGATCTGTGCAGAAGCGTTCGGTTGGTGCGCATACTCATGCTGCTCAGCGTTGAATTCAGTTCTCAACTGGACGTTTCCGGTTCCGGGCTGGTGATTCCAGTGTTTGGGGGGGAGAGGTGAAGCCTTCGTGTACTGGTACGCCTTGCGCTGTCTTCAGTTACCTTCTTTTTTATGCCCCATAATGGCTGTCACGCACTTGTTGGCATCGCTTTACTTGTCTCTGTTCCGTTTGAGATTTCCAGTTTGCACCAGCAAGAGTTTGATGCTTTTTACAGGCGAGGTTCTATTTATAGGTCAGTTGTCTGCTTGAGCCTTTTTTCAAAAGGTCTGCGTTCGCCTTTTGTTTCACCTGCGATCTGTTATGTAGGCTGGGGAATGCTGCTGAGAAGGCGCCACTGTTTTACGCCCTGTAAGTACCAGACATGGTTATAACTCGACAGGGCCTTCACTCATGCAGATCATGCTGCAAAATGTACTTTGTCTTCCCGACACGATTTTGGCTGTCAGAAACAAACTCTGCCTCCCTGTGTCAGCGCCTTTGCCGTCTCTGCTGATCCATCTGCTCAAGACAGGGGGGGCTGGAAGCATGGAAAAAATCCATGCAAATGTCGAAGAGTCTTTCTGGAGAAGTCAGGGAGCGCTGATTGGAGGCGGGATTGTGCTCTGGCGTAACGGCCGTGCAATCTGCTTTCCTGGGCAGACACAAGACCCACACCCGTGAAAAAATTTTGCGCGGCTGGGGCTGTTGGCATCGCCAAGGGGTGCCTGTTCATCGGAAGGGGCAGCGGATTGACAAGGTTTTCTGAGTAGACTGACCAGCTGTTACATTTTTCCAACACATTACTCCAGGTTCAGGCTGGCATTCTGGCCTGACCTGGCCATTCTTGAGAGCAATCTGTTTCTTGTCGCGAGAGGTGAGCAGATGGCTGGCCGAGCATACACCTTTTGTTCCCTGATTCTCCTGCTTCGACTGCTGTATTTCTCCGGATGGGTGAGTGCAGAGGTCGTTATGCAGGACTGCCAGCTGGATGAAAATATCTATGTACTGACCTTGGACAATGCAGATCAGGTCGCGGATGAAGAAGCAGCCATGCATACCTTACGTCGGATTTACAAAGAACGGGGGCGTAGCCCTGCGTGGATGGGGATGGATGCCTGGGCACAGGTGGAGTCGTATTATGCCTATAACGATTCGGGCATGCAGACCAGTCGGATTGCCCTTATCGTGGATCCCTACGACCAGAATATCTCGTTGGTGCTGGTTAGTGATCACCAAGTGCAGCACTCCGCATGGTTTACAGATAATCTGTCTTTCATCGATGGCAAAAGCAATGCGGGTGCGGATTTCCGCTGTACGGGGAATCGGGTGCATTTGCGCTGGCGAGGCAGGGATCTTGCCAGTGGAGTAGAACATTTTGACTCTTCTGAGGGCGAGTTGGTGGCTGAGGTGGCTGGTTTTACAAATACAGTCGGTCAGTCAGGCATGCAGCTGGAAATCCAGAAGTTGCATTTCAGGTATCCGCGCACTGGACTGAGCGGAATGGCTGGCAGCTTCTGGCATGCATGGATTCGAAGGAAAACGCCTCACCCGCACACTTTTTTGTACGATGCGGACGTTCAGGGACTTGGTTCGGGGGCACTTATCATGGGAGCCAAGTATACGTCGGGGTACCAAGCCATGGATCGCGAGCGCCTGGCGCTTGATTCCGGACGCCTGGAGGAATCCAGGGATGAATCCTGGTCCCAGAATTTTTTGTCACCCACTCTGCCGATGACACTGTCCAGTATCCGAAGTCACCTTGATCACGCCAGGACACTTCTTAGAAACGAGGCGACTCTGTTTGCCCACTCTGTTCTTGGTGTTCCCGCGCTGAAAAGCTATATAGACGAGGCAGATCGTCATATAGAGCAGGGGTTGAGCGATGAGGGTGGGGGGGATATACATTTCGTCAATGCTCAGCAGCAGCTGGCTGAACTCTCCTCACGATTGAAGCAGAACCGCGCCATGACAGCAAATTCCGGCAAGGACATTGAAGTTGTGGCCAGCAGGATAAGGCAGGTTCAGGAGGTGGCGGATCAGGCAGAGAGGATGTTGGAGGCTGTGTCTTCCCGACTCCGGGCTGAGACGCGTCGTCGTCAGAGACTGTTGCGATCCTCTATTGATGGGCGTCAGGTGTCGAGAGCGCAGGTCAGAACAGAGGGAGAAGAGTCGTTGTCGTCATTAGTTTTGGCTGATGGCGCGTCCGCTTCCTTTAGTGCCGGGGAGGATGGCTATCCAGCAGCGGGACAGGACAGAGAGTTAGCGGGACAGGACAGAGAGTTGGATGCGTGTGTGATGACGTCTGCTGGTCTGGAAGGGATTTTTACGGCTTCGGTTGGGGATACTCACTACGGGTTCGACGTAGGCCAGGAGGTTCGCCTACTGGGAGATCACTGGATTATGACACTGGAATCGACCCGAACACCCTGGACCATGACTGGACTACAAACGTATGGCACTGATTATGTGATACCTCGTCAATACACTTGGTGTCGTGGCTCTCTGTTTGGAGTGGATTACGCAAAAGACAGCATCCGGTTGACAGCCAGGGGGGTATACGACAGCGTAAACAACAGAATCTATCTGGTGAGCCAGTGGAGTCTATGGAGCCAGCCAAAAGTTTTTGGTTGGGTGCAGGGAGTTACTGCGGGGCTTCTTTTTCCCGGAGCTGTGTTGATTGGGAGTGCGCTGGCTTCGGCTGTTGGGGCGCCTGCGGCCTTTGCGCTGATGAGTGGATCCTTGGGGCTGTCATTGGCTGCTATGCCTTGGTCTCCACCTGAAGTTCACTTTCCTCACATCCGTTTTCTCGGACGAAAATTGGCTGATTGGGGGCTGGGAGAAGCTTGGTACACGGGGTCCGCCAGCTTGGACTACTACAGTTATTTTGCGACATTGGTTCCGAAAAGCAGCTTCGAATAGACGGGCCTCCTGTTAAAGCCAGTAAAGCCAGTAAAGCCAGTAAAGCCAGTAAAGCCAGTAAAGCCAGTGCTTGATGTCCCTGTGTTAACGCCAGTTAGAGATGAGGGTGTTCCCGCTGTGTCAGGAGAGTTGTCGCCTCTTTTGATTACGCACTCTCAAGGCTGAGAGCTGGTTGAAAGAGGCTGTAATGGCTCGTTATCCCGAAGAGATGAAAGAGGCAATTATTCAGAAGATGACGCCTCCCAATAATGTTCCTGTGTCTCAGCTGATGAAAGCAGATGCCACTGTGTATACTTGGCGCAAACAGGCAAGAAATAAAGGTGCCCCCGCGCCCGGAAATGGCCTTCAGTTTGAGCTCTGCACCGCTGCAATCCACAAGATCACCGGCCATGCTACGGCCCCGTGCCATCAGACTGTGATGGCTGGCGTCGTAGGTCGCCAGCACTTCATCGACGTAGCCTGTCAGGATCTGTTCATTACCAAGACTGATGGTACAGGCTGGCCCCGGTCGGATCGGTCGCACCTGATCCACCCCTGCCCAACGTTCGGTCACCGTCAGACTGAAGTTATCAGCCAGCTGTTCCAGAGACAGCGCGACACAGACATCCTGCCAGCCCTGATAGCGCTGGCTGTCGATCTGCAATATCAGTGGCGGGTCTTGTTTATTCATTGATCACTTCCAAAGGCACGCCGCCACGCAGAAAGCCCGGGTGGCGACTGTTGTTGCGCAGCACAACCTCATCGGCGTGGCGGGCATCACCGTAGAGCCTGTGCGCTACCAGCAGGGCAGACAGAGTACGCTGTGGGGTGTAGCTGGCCAGACTGGGGAGGGCTACATTCCGTTGCCGCATATCTGTGACGACCGCTGTGCGCAGCGCCACCAGTGCGGCATAAACGCTGTCACTGACAGTCGTGCTGGCACCGAGCCGATCATCAACCATACCCAGCACGTCCTGACTTGCTGCCAGGGCTTCGTTGCTACTCATCCAGTCACTGTCTGCTACCAGTCGGGCCGCAGTAATCGTAGCGGCGCGACCGTGCAATTGCTGGGCGGCTACCGTGCATACAACGCGCTGTTGCAACTCTGGCGTTGTGGGTTCCGGTAGCTGGATACTGTCTGCACGGGCCACCATCTGGCGTAACAGTCGTACAGCACGGGTTGGTGTCCCTATCGCCATTTGTATACGTCCACCCGTGTCTGCATCCGCACTGGGCCAAGGCTTGCCGCTGTACATATCCAGCGCGTTACCCGGCCGCATCACGGCATCACCAAAGCGATTGAACGCACCCATCATGGAACCTGCCATGTTTCCGGGAGCACGAAACTGGGCAGCGATATCGTCGGCAATACCATTGATCACATCGTCAATGCCATTGAGCATGTCGTTGAGATCGGCTTCCAGATCGGCAAGTGACCAGCCAGACAAGCCGTCCATGTTCCAATTTTTGCCAAAGTCGTGCGTGCTCTGCTCTTGTGCCTGATCTGCGCTTTTTTCCACTTCGCGCTGACTGTCCACTGTCGTGACCGGGTAGGCCTGTTCGCCCGCCTCGGCGAAGGTGACTGTAAACGTACAGACTCCACCATCACGGCTGCTTTCGACCCAGCTCACCTCGCTGGCAACGGCCGCAAATCGCCCCAGATACGGGTGCACCAATGTGGCGGCTCCCGGTGCGTCCAGTGCTTCAATCAAGGCATCACGTTTGCGGTCATAATCCTCACCGGCCACAAACAGTGTCAGCTGCCAGTTGCGAGCCTTGCGTCCCATGTCTTCGCTGTAGGGGCGATCGCGACGAGGGTACTCATGCAGCAGCCAGCGACGCCCCCCGATCGTTGTGGATTGCTCCACATGGAAGGGCACCCCCCTGTAGGAACCTGCCAGCTCGGCATTGATGCGATCATGCCAGCTCATGTGTTAGACTCCGCTCCCTTTTTTTAAGACACTGGTTCACCATTTCATGAAGAGAAGAATCGGAGCAGCCTTGCTTACCCTTCTTGTCGTTTTGTCCTGTCCAACTCAGGCCGATGCGCGCCGAATTCCAAAGCCGCCGCCACCGCCGAAAAATGGACCTGCATGGATGGTCTTTGCCCATGAGTGTCGACATATCAACAAATTGAGCAGTGCGCTGGAGTGTCGTCCTGAGGGACTGTTTGGAAAAATGGAGTTGCACTGGCGAGTAAAACCGTCCAGTCTCAGCCCGGAGCGACGCGAAGAGCTTCTCTATCAATTCAATCGAATAGGGCTGCGCTACATTGGTTTTGGCTTTCGCGGTTTCAATGTGACGGCCGACTTCTATCCTGAAAAAAGGTTTGACTCCTGTTCGGACTGGTACTACGGCTCGGGTCACAATTTCGTCTGCTCAAAATACAAAATCGATGAGAGAGGCGCTGGTGTTCCAGTCAGAAAGAATCATGACGCCGCCCCCAAAACCCCGGACTCCAGCGCAAAATCAACTGGCCCCTGACGGCGCATCTGTGCAACCTTCGACCGCCCTTGCGCATCCACCACTATCCGCAACTCTCCCCCCACCTCAGTCCTTGTCCGGGTGAGCACCGCCGCTGGGCGCTGCTCCCTGCTTACCGGAGCCCCTGTCGCACGCGGTGCGCCCGGGCCCGGCGCACCACCGCCGCCACCAGCCCAGTTCGGTAACCAGTTGGCCAGGACCCGTGCTTTCTGCGACAGCCAGCCGGTCAGCGCGTTATCAGCAAGCACACGGTAAAGCGGAAGAGCGTCACCAAGGAAAAACCAGGTCGATTAAGCTCACTGATAACATTAAACGACGGATCTAAGGTGATATCAGGGATGACTGGAGCCCCGAGCAGGTTGCCGGAAGGCTTGAACATGAAGGCATCACAAAGCCACATCACGAGACTGTGTACCAGTTCATACTGGAAGACAAAAGAACTGGCGGAACGCTCTATAACCACTTGCGCCACCAAGAAAAACGTTCCGTAAACGATAGGGTTCTGCCCATAACCGAACGGGTATTTCCAACCGTTTTGGCATAGAGCAACGCCTGGTAGTTGCCAACGAAAGAGCACGATAGGAGGCTGAGAAGCAGATACGATAATCGGCAAAAACCATGAGGGGGCTATTGTCACAATGGATGAACGTCAGACCAGGCTACGTGCTGCTGTGCCGCTGCCAGGGAAGAAGGCGAAAGCAGTTAAACAGGCGATGGTCAGTTCCCTCAAGCCTTTGAAGAAGTTTGCCAAAACCATAACTTACGACAACGGTAAAGAATTGTTGAGCATGAAGCAGTAGCAAAAAAATTAGGCTGTGACAGTTAGTTCGCTAGCTCCTGTCACTCATGGGAGAGAGGCCAGAATGAGAACGCCAATGGCCTGCTCAGGAAATATTTTCCCAAGGCGATGAGCTTGATAAGGTTTCAGAGCAAGAGGTCATCATTGCGACTAACAAGCTGAACAACAGGCCAAGGAGATGCCCTGACTACAAGACTCCTTACGAGGCATTCAAAGAGTTAGCAGGCATAGATGCAAGAAAAGTCATGGGTTATGTACTTATGAATTGAATTCATTCCGCTTTCCTGATGGGGGGCGACACAGGAGCACCGCCAGCTGGCATCTCCTTCCGAATGGCCGCGTTTTTACTTCGTCTGGATAACGAGTCATTGCAGCCTTTTTCAATCAGCTCTCAGTCCTGAGAATCCGTCATGGAGAGAGGTGACAACTACCTTGATTCATTTTGCACGGCGGGGAATGGACAATCATTTGTGTTTTCACATGTTTTGCGTTTTACCTTCAACTCTCTGGCTACACAGGCTTGAAAAGGTTCCCAGAACTTGAGAGGAAAATGTCCGGGATCAGATGACCCTATGGGGCCATGAAACAGACAGATACAGTAGCGGTACCATGCCGCGCAACATCGCTATAAGACGCGTTGTCTATTGGATAAGCCACAGCCAGAGACGTATCCGGAAAGGGGGCTGATGCAGCTCCCCACTTGACCTTCCGGCAGGGTAGCAAGCGACAGGGGGTGTGCTGTCGCAGTGCGGCTGCTCTCTGCTCCCATCCTGCCGGCAATCTTGAGCAAGCCGCACCGCAAGCCCGAGTGCGAGCGGACAGGTGTGGCCCCGCTGTTATTGGCAGGCGGGCGGAAAATCGCTCCCGCTATTGCCTTTTATCCAGACATTGAGTTCTTTCAAATCATTGGGGCTCAGGCTGCCACTGACCCTTTTGAGTTGCAGAACATTGATGATGAAGTCGTAGCGCGCATTCAAATAATCCCGCTGTGCGCTGTAGAGACGCTGCTGCGCATCCAGCAAGTCCAGTACATTACGGGTTCCTATGTCATAGCCGCCCTGGGTGGCGCGCAGGGCACTGTGCGCGGAAACTATACCCTGGCAGCGTGCCGCTATACGTTGAATATCGGTTTCAACTGTGTGGAAAAGAGTGCGGGCGTTGGTGCCGACCTCACGTCGCTGGTGGTCAAGATTGGCTTCGCTTTCCTTCAGTCTGTATCCCGCTTCCCTGACCCTGGACTGAGTCCCTCCTCCGCTGAAAAGCGGTAGACTCAACTGCAGTGAATAGGTGGTTCCGGAGAGATTTGCCTCTGACGCCGGCGATTCGCTGCTACGGTTATAGGCGGCCGACGCCGTGAGGACCGGCGCGTGTTTGGCATAGGAAGCCTTGACGGTGGTGCGGGCAGCCTCCACGTCTTTGCCGGCTGCCTGGAGTTCCAGATTATGTGTCAAGGCATGCTGGGCCCACTTGTCTGCATCCAGGGGGGAGGACACCTTGACAGGCATGGATTTGTCCAGACCGATGAGCCGTCCTGGAGACCGTCCCGTCAGGAGGCGCACAGCTTCCTGGGCAACTGTCAGCTGGTTTTTGGCCTGCAGGCGCGCCACTTGCGCTGAGTGATAGCTGGCTCGGGCGTCATGCACATCTGTCTCAGCGACAAGCCCAGCCTCGAAGCGCTGGCGTGCCCGCTTGAGCTCACGCTCTGCCGTTTTTTGCTGGGCCTCGGTGACTGACAAGTTATCCCGGGCTCGCAGTACATCAAAGTAAACGACAGCCGACCTGAGAATAAGTTGTTGCTGTTCCGCGACCAGCCGCAGCCTTGCCTGTTCGGTCATGCTGCTGGCACCAGAGAGCTCAAGCCAGGCGGACAGGTCAAACAGCGATTGCGAAAGGGTGAGCCCCCAGCCGCGTTGGCGCCAGTCCCTCTCGCCGGCATGTCCGGGGTTGGACGCCAGCGGTGACTGGCTGTTGGCGCTATAGGATGCGGAGGCCTCGATGCGTGGCAGCAGGCCGGATCGGCTTTGAGGAACGGCCTCTGCTGAGGCTTTGAATGCAGCCTGGGCCGCTAGCAGCTGTGCATCACTGTCCCTGGCCATATTGTAGACCTGGAGCAGATCCGAGTCCCCCAGCGCCTGGTGGCTACAGGCTGCCATTGCCATTGCAGCAGTGGCCAGCATTTTCTTGAGAGTCATACGGTTTTTCCTGCATTTTCCCCTGTGCTTGATGTCTCATGGCGATCCCCTTGACAAGGCAGTGCTCTCGCTTTGGCGGTTCCGGTGACCTGGCTCTGTGAACACCGGTCGTCTACAGGAGAACGGGGAAGCATGTATCTCAAAAATAACAAGGGGGAGGCGATTGACTGGGCTGTGGGTAAACCGACCAAATTATACACAGGCTGTGCAGGCTGTATACCACCGGCAACATTGTCTGACCAGGTGCCGGCACTGAAACTATGATTGTTGGTTGCCAGCGGGTCGCACGCATACTCTTTTCAAGGTATATTCGCCTCTATTTTTTATAAAGCTATGCACATATAAATGCTCTGCCCATACGACGCATACAACGCATACAAATACAATTACAAATACAAAGAGGAGACAAGATGTCTTTTTCTGACCGTGACGGTGTTATCTGGTTTGATGGTCAGCTGGTACCCTGGCGCGAAGCCAAGGTTCACGTCCTGACGCACACTTTGCACTATGGTCTGGGCGTTTTTGAAGGTGTCCGCGCCTATGAAACACAAGATGGAGTTCGTATATTTCGTCTGCAGGATCACACCGACCGCTTGCTGCGTAGTGCGCATATCCTCGGCATGAACATCCCTTTTTCCAGAGAAGAGCTGATGGAGGCGCAACGCACGGTGGTCAGGGAAAACAATCTTTCTCAGGCCTATCTGCGTCCTATGTGCTTTTATGGATCAGAAGGCATGGGCCTCAAGGCTCAGGGCCTTGGTACACACTGTATAGTCGCGGCCTGGGAATGGCCTTCCTATGTGTCTCCCCAGACACTGAAGGAGGGCATAAAAGTGCGCACTTCGTCCTACACGCGTCATCACGTCAACATTACCTTGTGCAAAGCCAAGTCCAATGGCAACTACGTCAATTCCATGCTGGCTCTTCAGGAAGCGGTTTCTTGCGGCTGTGACGAGGCGGTGATGCTGGACAACGAGGGGTATGTTGCGGAAGGCAGCGCCATGAACATTTTTATTGTGAAGCCCGATGGTGTGCTCTGTACTCCAGGCGGTACTTCCTGTCTGGAAGGAATTACTCGGGATACCATTATGCAACTGGCGCGTGAACAGGGCTGGGAGGTCCGGGAAAAGCGAATCACTCGTGATGAGGTCTATATTGCCAGCGAAGCGTTTATGACCGGCACAGCCGCCGAGATTTTGCCTGTCCGTGAATATGATGGGCGGGTGATAGGAGACGGAAGTCGAGGACCTGTGACATCAAGATTGCAGACACTGTACTTCGATCAGGTGTCTGGTAAAAGGCAGCAAAGGCCAGAGTGGTTGACGGATCCAGCTTGAGCCGCCCAGGTTGTGAACGGGTGTTGCACAATAGCTTTTCTGGGGCCTGTGCAGGAGGGGCAGTTTCTCCGGGGGGGGCGGCCGTGCACGGGGAAGCAGAAGCCAGCAGCCTCGGCTGCCACGGCCATAACAGGTTGCCGTAGTCATAGAGAGATAAGATAGTGCAATCGCAGTGCAGAGCTCCCTGACATTGATCAGGCGTTGTCTTTCTTGCAGCAAGGAGCCCTTGTTCCGGTTGATCGTGCCTGCTGTTTTCTTCTTGCTGGCGTCCCCCTGGTGTATCTTGACACACCTCAAGCTGTGGGCCTGGAGATCGTCAGGGACGGGCGGTAACGAGCGGGCTGCGCAACGAACAGCGGTCTGTTGTCAGGAGCGGTTTGCAAACGAGCAGCGCGGCTTTCCAGCCAGCGCCTTGCATTGCCAGAAAGGGAAAAGGAACAAGGTCAGAAGTGAAATATTTGGTGGTAGCCCCCTCCTGGGTAGGAGATATGGTGATGGCCCAGGTGCTTCTGATCAGCCTGCGCCAGCAAGACCCGGAGGCAGAGATTGATCTGCTGGCGCCAGGCTGGTGTGCTCCGCTGGCTTCCCGTATGGCACAGGTCGATCGGCTGATTCCCATGCCTTTTGGACGCGGTGAGGTAAAGCTGGCGGCGCGCTACCGTTTTGCTGTGACACTGCGCGCCGAGTCCTACGACCGTGCGATTGTTCTTCCGAACACACTCAAATCGGCTCTGATTCCTTTCTGGGCCCAAATCCCGGTAAGAACAGGCTGGCGAGGCGAGATACGCTATGGGCTTCTCAATGATTTGCGGCGACTGCACAAGCAGAGCCATATTTCGATGAGCCAGCGCTATGGCGCTCTGGCGTATCCGGAGGGCGAGTCCTTGCCGGCCAGGTTGCCCAGCCCCAGCCTCACAGTGGATGCCGAGGGGGTGGCGAGGCTGCGGACTGCTTTGAAACTGAAGGATTCTGGCCCGGTGCTGGCACTGTGCCCAGGTGCGGCAGGCGGGCCGGCCAAGCGTTGGCCGGCGGTGCATTATGGAGCGGTGGCATCTCACCTTGTTGCCCGGGGGTGGCAGGTCTGGGTTTTTGGGGCGAAAGGAGAGGAAGGGCTGGCCCAGGAGCTGGTGACCGGCCTGGCGCCAGTGGCCCGCAAGAATGTCAGTGTTCTGGTGGGACGCACCCGGCTGGAAGATGTTGTGGACCTGTTGTCCTGTGCTGACGCTGTCGTTGCCAATGATTCCGGCCTCATGCATATAGCTGCCGCGCTGGCACGCCCTCTTGTTGCCCTTTATGGCCCGACGTCTCCGCAGTTCGCGCCGCCATTGACATCCCAATGTCGTATTTTGCGCCTGCCTCTGGAGTGCAGTCCGTGCGGGCAGAAGATCTGCCCACTGGGACACGGTCGCTGTATGTGGAATCTGAAGCCGGATCGGGTTATCCAGGCGCTGGATGGACTTGCTGGGCGGGCGTCTGATGTCGGTCAGCCTCAAGATGCCGGTCAGCCTCAAGATGCCGGTCAGCCTCAAGATGCCGGTCAGCCTCAAGATGCCGGTCAGCCTCAATAAGAAGAGAAGGATACAAGAGATGTCGCACTGCTGTCGTCGTGTGTTGATCATCAAGACCAGTTCGTTGGGGGATGTCATTCATACCCTGCCTGCCGTGACAGATGCGGCAGCGGCTATGCCTGGTACTGTCTTTGACTGGGTTGTTGAGGAAAGTCTGGTCGAGATTCCAGGCTGGCATCCGGCGGTTGATCGCGTGATTCCCGTGGCGGTGCGTCGCTGGCGGCGTCACCCATTACGCTGCTGGCGCACGGGCGAATGGAGTCGCTTCCGCAGCCTGTTGAAAGAAGGTCAGTGGGATCTTGTTATTGATGCCCAGGCACTGCTGAAAAGTGCCTTGCTGACACTGGGGATAGGGGTGCCTGTTTATGGGCTGGATCGTCACTCAGCGCGGGAATCGCTGGCAGCCCATTTTTACAGGCATCGGGTGGCGGTGAGCAAGGGGCAGCATGCGGTGGAGCGCATTCGGCAACTATTTGCCCAGGCACTGGGCTACGCGCTTCCGCCTGGACGGGGGCAGTTCGGTATTCGCTCTGAAATACTGCAAGGCGCAAACGCTCCAGTGCCTGAGGCTCCCTACATCGTCTTCGTTCACAGTACAACCGCAGCGAAAAAGCACTGGCCCGAGGGTTATTGGTGTACTTTGGCCCGACTGGCGGTCGACGCTGGATACCGTGTGTGTCTGCCTTGGGCGTTGCCGGAGGAAAGGGCGCGAGCGGAGCGCATAGCACGCATCAGCTCCCGGATTTGTGTGTTACCGAAACTCAATCTTCAAGGCGTGGCTTCTGTTATTGCCGGGGCAGAGCAGGTGGTGGCGGTAGACACAGGACTGGGGCATCTGGCGGCAGCCCTGGATGTACCTTGTGTGTCTCTTTATGGCCCTACCAGTCCGGTGCTTGTGGGTGCCTATGGGCGCAGTCAGGCCCACTTGAGCCTGGCCGATTGTCCCGCTTCTCTTCCTGTACCCGGCGTGCAACCGGCCCTGTTTTCTCCTATGACGGCACCACGCGTATGGCAGGCTATGCAGCGGTTGCGGGCTGCAAAGGATGTGGATGGAACCCGACAGAAAGCGCGCCGGCTGGATGAAGTTGGCTGAAAATTGACGACAGAGGATGGGGGCGCCTTTTCCTGAATGCTTTTCTGTTTTCCGGTTGCTGCCAGAATTTGCGTTAGTGCGGACCGCAAAGCGTACACTCAGCTGGACGAATGGTCGGGGACGAGGAAAAAATTTTCCTTACCAATACAGTGAGTCTTGTGAACCCTTGGTGTGGCTCATTGACAGGGAGATAAAAAAACTGGAAAGAAAGATGAGAGCTGGCTGAAAAACATGAAAATCAGTAGGTTGCAACTGGTACGAAAGAGCGAAGACCAACGGGTTTTGACAGTTCCAGGCATTATTTTTGAAAAGACTCCAGTGCCGCTTCGCGCAACAGGTAGACAAAGCGTTCATCGTGTTCATCAAGGAAAATGATGGCATCTTCGTCGAACTCAATAATCTTGCCATACTCAGGAACAGAGCTTCCTTTCCAATATCTGGTATTGTTTCTGACAAGAAAGGGAACTGAGCTACTGGAAATATGAATGTCATAAAGGAAATCGTCTTTGTCAATCAAGTTGAGAGAAGAGTGTTTTTTCTTGAAAAGGGATTTGTCATACTCTATTGAGTTTGTATGCAAGATGCCTTTCATCTTTTCTGGATTTGAAACAAAAAAGACGCCTTCAGAAACGCTGAAGGCTATTTTTTTTCGGTTAAGAAGTTTAGCTATAGCGAACATTTTTTCATATGTCTTCACTTGAAGAACGGCATGGTTTTTTATTTCCGTCAAGCTTGCCGAAACAGGTTTTTTTCCATCAGCTTGTTTCAAGTCAAGGAAGAGGGAGGGGAGCACTATAGCATCTGCTTTTGCAACACGAACAACCTGATTACGCAATCCCCAAGGTATAGGAGCGGTGGTGTTATGATCACTGTTGATATAGACAAGGCCGTTTTTTATATAAGCAAGAGGAAGACTGAGCAAAAACTCTCTCACTAGTTTTTCGTTTGACTTTATTCCGTGGGCAATCAGCATGGAAGAGGCTGCCACATTGATCAACAAAATCAGGGAAAGGATCGGCAAGTGGCGTTTTGCTTTCAATAGCAGGTCTTTTGGATTCCTGTTTCCTGCTCCGTATGCAAAAAACAAAAGGTCCTGCACTCGATATATGACATTGTGTTTCATTTTATGTTTTTTCCTCTTCCCTCTTGCTGCTGTTTCAAAAAAAGCATGGCCATTTTCTTCATGGATTTTGATAGATGATGAGGCATCGAGATAATCAGGAACAAGGATGGCCTCTTCTGTGCCAGAAGATTTGGTTGCACCAGAAAAAATAACGGGATTCTCAAGAGGTACCACTGTTTTCATGAGTTTGCCGGAGTAAATTTCAAGAAGCAGCATGTGACACAAGTTCCTTTTTTATCAGGGATACATAACCGACAAATTGCGCAAGCTGCCTTCCCATCTGGGCTACGTTCTCCGGTATGGGGCTATGGAAGAAGTAGAATATTTTTCCATCCGGCTCTACCTTGCCGAAGTACCCATATCCTGTCACATGGTAGCGGGAATTTATGGACAACAGAAAATTGGGATTTGTCGTTGAGTCAATTTCCCATAGTAGAAGAATGTCGCCAGGGTGCCCTATGGATTTTCCATTTTCAATGTAGATGGATGTGTCTCCGAATGTAAGCTGAACAGCCTTCCCGGGTTGCATGTTCACCGTTTTGAACCCTGTTGCATTCAGGTATTCTCTGACAAGAATTTCAAATTTGATGTTGCTCATTTGTTAATTCAGTTCAACACGAATGGTATAACGACGTTGCCGTGCTCTCTGCTCTGCTGCGGAGAGTCCTTGTTCTACAGAGTAGCGTTTTTCAATGTTGATATTGTTGAACCCGTTTTCTCGAAGGAAGTCGACAACTGCATTGGCGCGCTTGTTCGATAACAGTTTGTTTCTCTGATAGTTTCCTGAAGAGTCAGCAACGCCAAACACAGTGACTTTTTTTACATCAGAAAAATTGAGTGACCCCGATAGGTTCAGAAGTTTTTTTTGTGCGTTGGGTGTCAGGTCGTAGCTATCCAATGGAAACAAAGCTTCAACAATACGCAGCTTGTAGCTTTTATCTCTGGATTCGTCAGACAAGTATCCCTTCATCTGAAAGCTGCTGGCCCCTCCCTTGTCTGTTATTATTCCATGGAACTTCCTTTTGTTTGCAGAAGCCATATAGTCCGCAGTACAAGAAAAAACAGGCGTCACTGAATAGTTGTCTACGTTAATTGCGTAGCAGCCTGTTTCCTCTTCCAGCTTGCTGTTCACTTTGACACAGGCCCATCGGTCTGGTGACCGACGCAGGGTCTTGGGCTTTCTCAGTACCTCGTACTTGACATCGTTAATATCCTGCACAAATTCAAACAGCACGTTATAGACATCCTGTTTCCACATGTAATTAAAGGCTGGCTCATCCAGGAAAAACCACGTGGAGCAAGAGCTCAGAAAAAAACAAAAGACATACAGTGCTGCACTACGAAGCTTGTACACGTTCAACGCCCTCTATCCAGAAAGAGAGACAATGCAAAGTGACCACCGTCCCTCAAGGCTTCTGCTATCAGCACTGACCAATACAGCCGGTGCGCCCGCCCGGATGGCAGGGAGACGTCGGCTGGGTTCTGTTCTCTGCACGAGCTGCTTCTGCCTCACAGTTTGCGACACTTGCTGTCTACGTTTTCCCCGCAGTTTATATAGACCATAACAACCTGCTACCCGAACTCTTTCCGTCATATCAGTGATCTGACGCGAATCTTGCGTCTGGCGGTGTTCCTGTTCCCTTGTTGTTAACACTTGTGGCAGCACCGTCGGTGCAGCTCAGGATCTACTGTCTGCTGACTGAAGGCAGGGGGCAGCCACCAGCCAAGACAGGAACGGGCAGGGAGAGGGAAGGCAATAGTGTCGAGGGGAGGCGTGCAGCGATTGCTTGTGAGAGCGAAAGTCGACACATGCCGCCAGGCGTTAACACCAGGCAACCTGCGCTTCAGGAAGGCAGAAAGGCAAACAACTGTTAACAACAACAAGGACGTGCCATTTTCCGGGTCGGGCTAATCCCGGGGCAAGAGTCCTGACCCGGAGTCATATGTCCCTTTGTGCGACGTTAACAAACCTGTTTGAAACGCAGGTTTGCGCATTCCTGTTTGGCTGACCATGGTGTGAACACATGGCAGGCTATAGCCTGAAGCCAGTGAGTACACGAGAGAAGTCGTCCATCGCAGCTGGCTGAAGGAAGCCCTCATGGATCGGACGACAGAAAAAGAGACCAGAGAAAAGGGACGCGATGCGCAGCAGACTCTCAGGAAAAGCTTGTGACGGGCAAGCGCCAGTCAAGGCCTGCCCTGGGCGGTGCTTGTTTCCTGGCGTTAACACCTTGCTGGCCTGTTCTATCACTTGCCGGAATTGCTGGAAAAGCGTAACTTGTGGCCGGGTGTCGGGCATAGTGGCTGAGTGGTTGTGGTACCGGCGTCGCCGACACAGGATATCTTTCACCGAACCAGGGTCGCAAGCCGCGCATATGAGCAGGCTGCGGGGGCCTTGTATCCACAGCTTACACTGTCCACAGCTTGCATTTTGCATAGCTTACATTTTGCACAGCTTACATTTTGCACAGCTTACACTTTCCACCGCTTACACTTTCCATCGCTTACACTTTCCATCGCTTACACTTTCCATCGCTTACACAAGGAGAAATTCTGGCATGGTCGTAGAAGACGAGCTGGTCCGCTTGCAGTGCTGGGTCAGCCACCAGGACGACAGTCTGAACAAGATGAACGAGGTGATAACACGTCAGCAGCAGGAGATTACGACACTGGTTCAGCAAGTGGACCTGATGCGAAAGCAGCTCCAGATGCTCATGAGTTCTTCTGTTGGCGAGGCCGACGAGCCGCCACCCCATTACTGAATGACGGCCTGAATGCGGAGAGCCTTTGTGTTTGTTGGAGCTCTCTGTCAATACCCTGTGACAGAGGCCGGGCAGCTCCAGGCCTTGAATGCACGTCTACAGCAGTATAACTGCCAGCCAGCCAAACAGGATCAGTGGCACGTTGAAGTGCAGGAAAGTCGGTAGTACGCTGCCGCGTATATGGTCATGACGACCATCGGCGTTCAAACCTGCTGTAGGGCCCAGTGTCGAGTCCGAGGCTGGCGAACCGGCATCGCCCAGTGCGCCAGCCGTGCCTACCAGGGCTGCGATGGCCAGGGAAGACAGGCCCATCTCCATCCCGATGGGTACGTACAAAGTGGCCAGCACCGGCACCGTGGCGAAAGATGACCCCACCCCCATAGTAATCAGAAGACCTGTCAGCAGCATGAGAAGAATGGTCACGAATGGATGATGCGCCAGCATGCCCTGGCTGGAAGCTACCAGATCAGCCACAGCGCCGGTATCACGTATGACCTGGGCGAATCCCGCCGCAGCGATCATCACAAAACAGAACCAGGCCATGGTTTTCATGCCCCGGATAAAAACCTCGTTGGAATCCCTCAGCCGGAGAACGCCGGTCAGAGGCAGTGTCAGACAGCCTGCCAGGGCCCCGATGACGATGGATCCGGTTTTTATCTGGCACACGACTGTAAGGACAGTTGCCAGAGCGGCACCCAGGGCTTTGGACAGCGGCAACGCGGGTTCCTCGGGCGTCGGGGCCGGGACGGCTGTCATCTCTGGCGCCTGGGTTGTGCGGTAACTTCTGGAAGCCACCAGCAGGCCCAGCAACATGCCTCCTACCGGAATGGCCATGGCCAGGGGCATGCTGGCAGGATCTATCGTCAGACCGTTTTCCTGTAGATTACGGGCCAGAACCTCTATGAGAAACACGTGTCCGAAGCCTGCCGGCAGCAGCATATAACTGGCTGTCAGACCAAAGGTCAGGCAGCAGGCGACCAGGCGCCGATCTATGCGAAGGTCAGCGAACACACCCAGCAGCGGGGGAATGAGCAGGGGGATGAAAGCAATGTGTATCGGCACCAGATTCTCGGACGCTACCGCGATCAGCACTATCACGAGCAGCAACAAAAAACGGTTTTGTCCGCTCTTGTGAGGCGAGCGTAGCAGTTGCTTTTTTATCTTGCCCACCAGCCAGGCCGGAACGCCCGAGCTGGACAGCCCCATGGCAAAAGCACCGAGGAGAGCGTAGCCGAGTGCAATGTTTGCCCCCGCGCCCACCCCCTGTGAGAAAGACGCCAGGCTGGCGGAAAAGCCCAGATGTGTCACCGAGCCTCCCGCCAGGGCGCCCACCACCAGTGCCAGCACCACGTTGACGCGCAGCATGTTGAGAGCGAGCATGACCAATACGGCCAGAACAACAGCATTCATAGCTGGCGTCCTCCCTGGAATTTTATTTTGTTGTTAATCAAGCCAGCCGCCCAGTTCTTTCCAGCGGTTGATAATGCTGCAGAACAATTCAGCCGTGCAGTTGGCATCATAGCGGGCCGAGTGAGCCTGGTTTTGATCGAAGTCAATGCCGGCGGCCTCGCAGGCTCTGGCCAGTACGGTCTGACCATAGGCCAGGCCGCCCAGAGTCGCGGTATCAAAACAGGAAAAGGGGTGGAACGGATTACGTTTGATCCCACAACGTGCCACAGCAGCATTGATGAAAGCCAGATCAAAAGCGGCGTTATGGCCTACCAGTACGGCCCGGGTGCAGCCGTAGGCCTTTACCGTCCGACGGAGGGTGCGAAAAAGAGAGTCCAGAACCTGGGCTTCGGGGGAAGCAACACGGAGTGCGTGAAAAGGATCAACGCCGATGAAATCCAGGGCGGCCTGTTCCAGGTTGGCACCTTCGAACGGCACCACATGGCTGGATTCACGGTGCTCCGGGAATACAAATCCTTCGTCGTCCATGCCTATGGTGACAGCGGCTACCTCGAGTACGGCGTCAGTGCGCGCATCGAAGCCGCCGGTCTCCACATCCACAACCACCGGGAGAAACTTGCGAAAACGGTTGGACATCAAGACGTCAGGACTACCACTCATAGCAGCGTCCATTGCAAAAATTCCCCGCCACGCAGCGGAACCACCTGTTCCTTTCCAAACGGGAAAGCGGCGGGGACGGGCTGTGGTTTTTTTTCAAGGCGAATGGTCTCTGTATTTCTTGGCAACTGATAAAAATCTGCACCAAAATGGCTGGCAAAGGCTTCCAGACGTTCGAGGGCCCCGGCTTGTTCAAAGACCTCGGCGTACAGCTCAAGGGCACCAAAGGCCGAGTAACAGCCAGCGCAACCGCAAGCCGCCTCCTTGAACTGGCGGCCGTGGGGTGCGGAGTCTGTGCCCAGGAAAAAACAAGGCTCGCCGCTGGTGGCGGCCTCTACCAGAGCCTGGCGATGACGTTCACACTTGAGTACCGGCAAACAGTACAAGTGCGGACGCAGGCCTCCTGCGAGAAGGTGGTTGCGGTTGTACAGCAGGTGTTGCGGCGTCACAGTGGCGGCAACAGCGTCTCCTGCCTCGCGTACAAACTCCACTGCCTGACGCGTGGTGATGTGCTCCATCACCACTCTCAGCTCTGGGTAGCGCTTGATCAGCGGCCAGAGTTCGTGCTCGATAAACAGCTGTTCCCGATCGAATATATCCACAGTCGCATCCGTGACCTCACCGTGCACCAGCAGCGGCAAGCCGACGTCTATCATGGCCTCCAGGGCGGGGAAAACCTTTTCCATGGCGGTGACGCCTGCCGCCGAATGCGTGGTTGCGCCGGCCGGGTAGAGTTTGACAGCGTATACATCACCTGCAGCTTGCGCCGCCCGGATGGTGTCGGGGCAGGTGGCGTCGGTGAGATACAGGGTCATCAGTGGCTGGAAAGAGGAGCCTGGCGGGCGCTGGGCCAGAATGCGCTCCTTGTAAGCCTTTGCCTGGTCTGCGGTGGTTATCGGTGGCACGAGGTTGGGCATGACCACGGCGCGGGAAAAAGTCCGCGCCGTGGCAGGAACCGTTGTACCCAATGCTTCCCCGTCTCGCAGATGCAGGTGGAAGTCATCGGGTCGCGTCAGATGTAGCTGCACAGTGCATTCCTTGCCAGGGCCGCAGGGCGGCCCTTGCGTTGTAATCAGCATGCCGTCATGGTGCTGACGGAGCAGGTTTCTTCAGGAACTTGAAGAACTCGCTGTCAGGTTTCAGGAGAAGCACATCAGAACGGGTGCGGAAACTTTTCCGGTAAGCCTGAAGGCTGCGGTAGAAAGAGTAGAACTCCGTATCCTTGCCATAGGCCTCGGCGTAAATAGCCGCCGCGCCGGCGTCTCCTTTACCTTTGAGTATTTCAGCCTGGCGGTTGGCCTCAGCCAGAATATAACGACGCTCACGGTCGGCATTGGCTCTGATAGCCTTGCCGGCTTCCTTACCCTTGGAACGGTATTCCCGGGCCTCCTTTTCACGCTCCGATGCCATACGCTGGAACACAGAGTCACTCACGTCCTCGGGCAGATCGATCTTTTTGACCCGGACATCCCTCACAGAGACACCCAGCTCGTTGAGAGCCACGGCGTTGAGGTTGGACGTGATTTTTTTCATCATCTCTTCACGACGGCCGGAGACGACCTCACTGAGGGTCAGGCTGCCGAAGCTGTTACGCAGTCTGGAGTCGACCCTTTGCGTCATCAGCTGCTTGACCCGAAAAAGATCGCCGCTTGTCGCCTTGTAGAACTTCTGCACATCCTGTATTTGCCACTTGATGTAGGCATCTACAACCACCGCCTTCTGCTCCAGGGTCAGGAAGCGTGCCTGGGGTACATCCAGTGCCTGCAGGCGACCGTCAAAGATTTTCACTTTGTCGATGCCGGGGATATGAAAGTGTAATCCTGGCTGAACATCAGCATCAGAAATCTGGCCGAAACGAAGTTCTACAGCCCGTTCACGCTCGGTGACTATATACAGGCTGGACGACAGCAGCAGCAGCACCACAAACGCAAGGGAACTGAACAGAAAGAACCGATTACTCATGGGGCACTCCTGTCCTTGCGGATTCTGCTGACACGCTTGTTGATTTCTGACGTCACCTGATCGGTCAGTGAGCTTAACTCTTCCCGGCTCAGCGGGGCTGCGCCCGCCGATTTGTCTGTCTGTTCTCCCGTTGATGTCTTGCCTGCTGTCGCGGAGGACTCCATCAGCTTGTCCAGGGGGAGATACATCAGATTATTGCTTCCCTTTATATCCACCAGCACTTTGCTGGTAGAACCGAGAATTTCCTGCATGGTTTCAAGATACAGGCGCTCGCGGGTGATGGCGGGAGCCTTCTGGTACTCAGTCAGAAGCTGGTCGAAACGGGAGGCATCGCCATTTGCCTTGGCAATAGACTCCTGACGGTAGGCCTGGGCTTCCTCAAGAACGCGCTTGGCATCACCCCGGGCTTCCGGGACAACCTGGTTGGCGTAGGCTTCCGCCTTGTTTTTTTCCTGTTGCTCTTCTTCCCGCGCCCGGATGACATCATCGAAGGCTGCCAGTACCTGGCGTGGGGGCTGGGAACTTTCTATGTTGACTTTCACGACATTGAGTCCAGAGCCATAGACATTGAGGTAATCTTGCAGGCGAGTTTTTATCTCTTCGCCGAGCACCTCCCGCCCTTCAGTCAGCACCTTGTACATTCTGGAGCCTCCGACGACATGGCGCAGGGCACTTTGTGTTGCCTCTCTGAGGCTTTGTTCCGGATTGGCGTCTTTCAGCACATAATTTTCCAGGTTGGAGATGTTGTACTGAACAGACATGGCCACTTCAACGATGTTCTCATCTTCGGTCAACATGGCCTGACTGATACGATAGGTGCTGATCTGGGTGACAGCACGCTTGTATCTGGATTCAAAAGGCGGGAAGTAGATGCGCAAACCGGGCCCTACTGTCTCCACGTACTTGCCCAGCCGGAGCACCACTGCCCGTTCCCGTTCATCGACGACATAAATGGCATTCCAGATGTAAATGGCACCGGCCAGCAGCGCAATGCCTACCCACAGGGAAGACGAAGGTGCGCCACTGCCGGACCGGTTGTCGCGACCGCCTGACACCTTTCCCAGTCCCAGCAGGCGCCCCAGCGCAATTTGCAGTTTACGAAAGACTTCCTCCAGATCGGGAGGCCCTTGATTGCCGCCTCGTTTTCCCCCCCAGGGGTTCTGGTTGTTGTCACCAGGCTCATTCCAAGCCATAGTTTTCTCCATCTTCAGCTGTACTCACCCAGATCATGGCCACGCAGCCGGGCCGGGTAATGGCCTGAGCGCGGTGGATTGTAGAGTCACTGTGGCGCCAGGCGCAAGCCTGCCTGGTCAGGCAAGGGCCTGATCGGGCAGGAAGAAACCGCTGCCTGGTGGCAGCGGCAAAAACAAAAAAAACAAAAAAGAGGTCAAGAGGTTACAAGAGGCACAGAGGTCAAGAGGCCATCCAGCTGCCCAGGCTCAGCAGTACCATGATCAAAATGGAAAGCTGCACCAGAAGTGGCAGAACAAACTTGATCCAGGTGTTATAGGGCACCCGGGCGATGGTCAGTCCGCCCATGATGACTGCCGAGGTGGGCGTAACCAGATTGACGAGGCCCAGGGCAGACTGAAAGGCTGTCACTACCAGTTCGCGTCCGACACTGGCGAAGTCTGCCAGCGGAGCCATAATGGGCATGGTCAGTACAGCCAGACCGGAGGAGGAAGGAATAAAAAAGGACAGCAACACCTGTATCCAGTACATCACATTGATGAAGGCAGCTTCTGACAAGCCCGTCACGGATTGTTCCGCCCAGAACAGCACTGTGTCTGTGATCTGGCCAGCATCCATCACTACCACTATGCCGCGCGCCAGCGCAATCACGAAGGCTACCCCCAGAAAATCACTGGCACTTGAGACAAAGGTCTCCGTCAGCACCGCTTCAGGCATCCGGTCGAGAAGTCCGATCAGAATGCTGGCTGCCAACAGCAGGGCCGACATCTCGGCCATCCACCAGCCGCCAAGGGACACACCCCAGATCATCAGGCCGAAGGTCAGGACAAAGAGCAGAAGAATCAGTTTGTGGCGTCCGGTGAACTCTTGCTCAACCTTTTTCTCGGTTTTCAGGAAAAACTCCAGGTTGCTTTCCCTTTTGTCAGCCACCAGAGAGGCCTGGGGATCTTTGCGGACACGCTCGGCATAACGCATCACATGCATGGCGCACAGTACGAATCCCAGCACCAGGATAACCACACGCAGCCACAGCCCCTCGGTAAAGGCGATGCCCGCCGCATCGGAAGCAATAATGGTGGAGAAAGGGTTGACCACCGAACCCAGCACACCTATGCCTGCCCCCAGCAGGACAACGGCGACCCCGGTCAGGGCATCAAACCCTGCTGTAATAAAGACGGGAATCAGCAGCAGATGAAAAGCCAGGGTTTCTTCAGCCATGCCGTAGGTCGTTCCACCTGCTGCAAACAGCGCCATGACAAGAGGAATCATCCATTTTTCGCGCCCCTGCATAGCCTGGGTCACCCGTCCTATTCCTGCGTCAATCGCCCCGGTTTTGCCCACAATGCCCAGGAATCCCCCGATGAAAAGAACAAAAAGGGCGACATCGATGGCACCGGCTTCATTGCTTTCTGGATCAAAAAAACCGGCAACGGGAGCCATGAGGATGTCGGTGACCCCTTGCGGATTGGGGTCTACCGGTCGATAGCTTCCGGCGACGGGTGTCTCCCGGTCCAGAAGCGTGTTCATGACGCGCTCGTACTGTCCGGCGGGTACGATGTGAGTCAACAGGGTTACGGCCGCAATGATGACCATGAGCACTGTGTAGACGGAAGGGAACTTCATTTTTTTCATGACGTGCAACTTTGTGACGGAATCGGCATTTGCAGAAAGCTGGAGGATCTCACCCCTGTAAAACTGGCGCGCAAAACTGTACCACAGTCTAATGGACTTCAGGCAATAAACCTTGATGGCATCAGAAAAAAGGTGCTCACGCAGGAATGTTCACTGACATCAGACGATCAGTCGATGGCCCGATGCTCTTTATTGGCATCGCCCATCGCCCATCGCCCATCGCCCATCGCCCATCGCCCGTCTCCCTTTCCACCATTTCTGCATTCAGGTCTTGAGTTATCCGGGCTGAGGCCAGCTGCATGCATCGGCGCGGCAGTTCGGGGCAATTGCAGACCGGGAGCTTCTTCACCAGACAATTCCTCAGATAAAGCAGGAAGAGCGAAACCCGCACCCAAGCCATAGTGTCGACCTGCTGCCTTCTTTCCGGCTTTTCTATACAGACGTTCGTCGTCTTTCGGCTTTAGGGTTTCAGTCTCGATTCGCTGTGCGGCCCAAAAGGGCAGGCCCTTACTCACGCCCGAGCATCGGTTCTGGATGCTGCCTGTTTTTCGCTTGTGCCTTGCTTGTCTGAAAAGCGGTAGCGCATGACGAACGGGCTGATCAGTGACTCTGGCTCATCCTCAGCGTAGTCTGGCAGATGTTGCTGCTGATGCCAGGAAAAATTGGTCCCACGCAACAGGCTGGTACGTCCCCGGCGTTGCAGGGACCTTGCACCCGGTTGCCCTGTTGTTAAGCCAGCGTCGCAGGAAACAAGGCCCGTCTCTTTGTTGGCTCCGGGACTGTATGTTTTTGTGGCGGGCTGGCTTTTTGAACAGTCGTGCCGGCAAGCTCCTGCGCAGACAGTCTCTACAGCGGCTCTGTGTGCAGGACAGGGCTGCCGGTGATTCTTTCCATTTCCTCACGTCCACCGGCTTGATGGAGCTTGTCAAAATAGACCACCTCGCAGTTGTCTATGCAGCAACCACTGCGAGGTTCTGCCAACTGAAAGAAGCAGTCAGAGTGTGGCCTCAGAAAAATCCCTTTCATGTAGGTAAAACGTCGGTTATCCGAAGGCAGGTTCACAAGCAAGTTGCTCAGTTCCTCGGACTGGGAAAAAAACAGATCACGCAGTGCGTCTCTCTGCTGCTCTATATAATCCAGATGGCTCAGCAACTGCACCCGGTCCTGCTCCAGAAACCGCTGCGCGAAGCCGTCCAGCTGCTGGGTGCTGAGCTGATAGCTGGCAGCCTTCCAGTGTGCAAACAGCCGGTGGATCCAGAGGGCTGCGATGGCACCCTGCTCATCGGTAATGCCCTGGTAGTCGTCGGAGTAACTCGTCCAGAAATCCCGGCGCGCCTGTAGCTGGGCCAGCATCAATCTGGTGAAGCTGCGTTCCTCAAGAGCGCGGATTGCCTTCTTTACCGGTTCTTCATGCAGCAGGTAAAACACCAGCACAGTCAGTGCCTTCTCCAGTTCCAGGTGGGCCAGGGCGCGGGGAATCTTGTTGAGTATCAGCTGGCGAAACGCCACACGGCTTTCCGGTTTGTCCAGAGGGTGTGAGCCGTGCAACTGCTGAAAGGTTCCGCCCTGGAGCGCGTGGGCCAGATCGTGCACCATGAACGCGAAAGGGCTGTGCATGAAACCATCGGCATTGGTGGCGTAGGTGCTGATCAGCCCGACAGGGTAGACCGGCAGGTGACCCAGGTGGCAGAGGTCCTTGAGATCCAGTGGTTGCCAGGAGGGGTACAGCAGCAGATCTTCGTTATCCAGAAGCGCGGGCAGTTGCTCGCCGACAAAGAAGTCTCCGTCGAACAGGTAGTCTTTCTCATCTTCGCCCCCCGGATTCAATCCCCCCCAGTCACAGGCGACAACCCGTTCCGGGTCTATGTCTACCGTATCGAGCGACCGATGATTGCCCAGTGTTTCACAGCGGCCGAACTCGTAGGATATCAGGTCCTGCATGACCGGGTTTTGCTGCACCAAACGGGCGAGAACGTGCTTCTGTGCCAGCAATTCGTACAGGGTGCCAAAGGCGAAAGCCAGAAAAACCGTGCGTCTGTAGGGAACCTCACCGCCCTGGAGCAATGCGGCTGCCTGCTTGTCCAGCTTGTTCAGCGCCCCTCGTTCTGCGTCTGTCAGGGGCTCGGAAAACTGACGACCGGCTTGCAGATGTGCGATGAAAAGCCGCATGTTTTCCAGAGTGGGACGCAGGGCTGACAAGGTGTACTCCTTCTTCTCGGCTTTCATTGCAGCGCGCCTGTTGAGCTGGGCGTGATACCAGGCAAGGCCTGTCTTGGGTTCCTGTAGCAGAGAACCCAGCCAGCCATCGTTTTCGAGTCGCAGCAGATGGCCACAAGGCGGTTTGGGTATGCGGCCCTCAAAGGCCGGACGGCCCCGGGGAAGGGCATTGATTTCCTGTGGTTCGATTTCCTGCCACTTCAGATGGTCCGGGCTGGAGTCGGTGGCTGGCACGCGATTTACCCAGTGTCGCCTGGGCAAGCTGGCCGCTATTGCGAGGGGGGCAGGGGGGCTGATGTCCATGCCACCAGGATTCTGCCTGCCAATGGTGCAGATCAACTGCATGATTGTGCTCCAGTGTTTTGGGCCAAGCGTCAGTCCCGGTGTTGATTGCAGGCTGTCCCGGAAGTTCATTCTTGTGAGCCAACAGCAAGGTTGCGACCGGTTGGGCACCGATCGGCTTTCATCCAGCGCGAAGCTATCGTGGCGTTCTGTGGATGATGGGGGCTCCTGTCGTTTGTTCCATTTGGGTGGGCCCGCCCTTTTTGTGGAACCTGTCGAAATAGAGCACGTCGGAGTGGTCTACACAACAGCCACCATGGGAGTTCATCCAGTGAAAGAAAGCATCCTCAATGCGCTGGAAATACTGTGACTCTCTGCAGGAAAAGCGTCCGTAATTGCCATCGGGTCGCAGCAGATAATCGGTGGTCTCCCGGGACTCGGATAAAAACAGATCACGTAGCGCAGTCTGGTGTTGCTGGATGTAGTCCAGATGCCAACGCAACTCTGGCCAATCGGTGGTAATGAATTGATGGGCAAAAGCATCGAGCTGCTCTGGCGTCAGGTGCAAGCCCGAGGCTGTCCAGTGCGCAAACAGGCGGTGCATCCAGAGGGCCGCAGCCGCGCTTTGACGGTCGGTAATGCCCTGGAAGGGGCGGGAGTAATCACACCAGCGCTCCCGGCGTGCCACAGCCAGAGCCCAGAGCAAGCCCACGAAGCTCTCGTGCTCAATGGTATCCATGGCCTCCCTGGTGGGCTCTTCGTGCAGAAGGTGAAAAACCAGCATGTCCATGGGCGCATCCAGCTGCCAGGGCGCCAGGGCGTCTGGCAAGCTGTCGAGCATCAGCTGGCGAAAAGCGAGACGATTCGCCGGCTTTTGCAGGGGGTGTGGGCCATGGAGGTGATCGTAGGACTCCACCAGACTTGCATGAAAGATGTCGTGTGTCATGAAGCGCAGCGGGCTATGCATGAAACCATCGGCATTGACCGCATAGTCTGTGGTCATGGCGATGGGATACACGGGCAGGTGACCCAGTCTGGAAAAATCCCCGATATCCAGTGGTTCCCAGGTGGGATAGACCAGCACCGACTTCATGGCGCTTAGCTCGTACAGAGTGTCGGTCAGGAGGCGCTCGTGGGCAAACAGGTGGAAGCGTTCATCAAGGCCATCTGGGTAGAGCCCGTTCCAGGCATAGGAGAAGAGCTGTTCCGGATCTATATCTGCCACAGGTTTCAGCGTCAGATCGTCAGGGTGGTCATCCGGCCGACGGCTGGCATAAGGGAACAAAACCAGGGTCGGCAGGTGGGGTTCCCGGTTGCGGGTCAGCTCGGGATGGCGCTGGGCCAGAGGTTGCAGAATGCGTTTTTGTGCCAGGAGATCGTACAGGGTGCCAAAGAGCAAAGTCAGGCCCAGGGTGCGTTGATAGGGCAGATCCAGGTCCAGCAGTCGCTGTGCCTGTTCATCCACCCTGTCCAGTGCCCGGCGTTCGGCATCGGTCAGCGGCTCATCGAACTGGCGACCGGCGCGCAGATGCGCGATAAAAATGCGCATATTTTCCAGCGTAGGGCGCAGGGCTGGCAAGGTGTACTCTTCATGGTTTTGCTCGGCTTGCGCGCGCCGGGCGAGTTCTGTTTCATACCAGGCAAGGCTCTCGGGCCCCTTTTGTAAGGTATCTTTGAGAGTCTCGTCCTTGTTCAGCTGCGGCGTCGCGGGCGGTTTGGGCGTCAGGAGCTCAAAGTACGGACGCCCCACCGGAATGGCGTTAACTTTGCGGGGGCGGACAAGCTCCCAGGTCGGCCGGTCTGTTCTGGAATCGGCTGCGGGCAGGCGGCGCACCCAGTGGCCGCTGTCAAGTTGGGTGGCCAGTTCGGGGGTGACATTCTGTGCCTGATGGACAGGAAAAGCCGGGTGATAGTGGTCCATGACGACAGGGTATACATCCACATTTGCATACATCTTTACATCTCCGTGTGAGGTATTTTCCCTTGCTTGGACAGCGTGCCCGGGCTGCAAGTTCCACTGGCACAACAGGGAGCGCGAATGACCGGAAAGGGCGTTGCTGCCGGTCACCGGCCAGGGGGGGAGAGCCAGTCACAAGGCTGTTCTGTCGGCTATGGAATGTCCGGTGGCGCGTTCCATTTGCTCGGGTCCACCGTCCTGGTGCAGCCTGTCGAAGTAAACGATATCCGAATGATCTACACAGCCGCCGCCGTGTGGTTCTCTCAATTGAAAGAAATTATGCAGATCCGGGTCCAGAAACTGATCTTTTATGCATCTGAAACGGCGGTTGTCTGTAGGGGGACCCCAGTTTGGCATGGGTCGCTCCAGGGCATCAGACAGAAACAACTCACGCAGTGCGGTCCGGTGTTGTGCGATGTACGTCAGGTGGCACTGTAATTGTTTCAGCTCGGTGGCAGTAAATTTCTGGGCGAAAGCCTCGATTTCGGTGTCAGTCAGGTGAAAGTTGCTTGTTTTCCAGTGTGTAAACAACCGGTGCATCCAGAGGCTGGCAATCGCAGCCTGCTCGTCCGCAATCCCTTGGTAGCGGCGTGAATAGTCGCACCAATGCTCGCGCCGGGCCTGGGCCTGAACACACATCAGCGGGATAAAGCTGTTTTGTTCAAGCATGAGGTTGGCGTGTTTCGTATTCTCTTCATGGAAAAGATCGAAGACCAGTAACTCTATGGCCTCCTGCAGCTGCCAGTACGCCAGCGCTCCGGGCAACCTGTCGATTATCAACTGGCGAAAAGCACAGCGACTTTCTGGCTTGTCCAGAGGCTGCGCGCCTTCAATGTACCTGGCAGATCCCGTCTGGAATATATGGAAAACATCGTGCTGCATGAAACGCAGTGGACTGTGCATGGCACCGTCTGCATTGGCGGCATAGGTCGTTATCAGACCGAGGGGGTAGACTGGCAGATGGCCAAAGCGACAAAAATCGTCCACATCCAGTTCCTCCCAGCTGGGGTAGAGCCATACAGCTTTGTTCTCCAGCAGCTCGGCCAGAAAATCAGTCATATAGAGGCGTGTCTCCCAGGAAAACAGACAGTCTTTTTCGTCAGGACCCTCGGGATTGAAGCCGTACCAGTGACAGGAAGTCACCGTCTCCGGCTGTATGCTGGTGACCGATGGGCTTTGTGATTGTGCATCGGGCTGCTGTGTCAAGAGAAAGGCGAAGCGCACCAGAGAGGGCATGACGAGCCGATCCTTCGTCAGTTCAGGCTGTTGCTGCTCCAGCGGTTCCAGAATGCGCTGCTGGACCAGCAGGTCGTACAAGGTGCTGAAAATTAGAGTCAGAATCACGGTGCGCTTGTAAGGCACCCCCAGATCCAGGAGTTCCTGTGCCCAGCTGTCGACTTTGGCCAGCGCCTGGCGGGCACAGGCGTCAAGCGGCGCGGAGAAATGCTGATTGCCCTGCAGGTGAGCGATAAAAGCGCGCATGTTCTGCAGCGTAGGTTTCAATTGTGGCAGAGTGTAGGGCCTGTCGTTTTCCTCCGCTTCCTTGCGCCGCTGTATTTCCGTTTTATACCAGGCCAGACTCCGATCCGGATCTTGTAGTTCGTTTTTCAGGCACTCATCTTTTACCAGTGCCTGCTGCAGGGCGTTGATGTGAGGCGGCTTTGGCACCACGAATTCAAATGCAGGGCGGCCTACCGGCGTGTCGTTCACCTTTCGTGATTGAACCGGGACATATTTCCGATGCTCTGGCATGGAATCGGCAGCGGGCAGCTGGTTTATGTAGCATTTACTATCGAGCCTGGCCGCCAGTTCCGGGGAGACGTCCTGCGCCTGGACGACAGGAAAGGCCGGGTGTTTGTAGTTCACGCTGGCAGGGCAAGGGTTAGAAGAACAGTGCATGGGGGCTCCCTTCGCTTTGTAGGTTTTGTGGGCGTTGGAGTTCTTTCCATAGGAAAAGTTCCCGCTGGAAAGCAAAGAAAGAGCCGGCAGCCAAGGCTTTGCACCGCCGGTGACAGGCTTTGGAGGGAAGCAAGATTTGACATCCTCCCCGCCCTGAAAGACGGGGCTTGCCGCGCACTGGGTCAAAACGGATATCACCATTTTGTTCTGTGGATTATGGTTTCTCCCGTGATCTGTGCGATCTGTTCTGGCCCGCCGTCCTGGTGGAGGCGGTCGAAGTACAGAACATCCGAATGATCTACGCAGCAGCCACCACGCGGCTCCTGCCAGTGAAAGAACGTTTCCAGGTAAAGGTGCAGTGTCGTTGCGCAGGCAAAGCTGCGGTTTTTCGTCTGGGCACCGCCCACTGTCTCGGTGACATCGTAAGATTCGGACAAAAACAGGTCACAGAGTGGGGCCCGGTGGCGTGCGATATATTCCAGATGCCACCGCAACTTTGGCAGATCTTCTGCCACAAACTGGTCGGCCAGGGCATTGCACTGTTGCTGGGTCATGTGCAGGTTTGCAGCTTTCCAGTGCGTATACAGGCGATGTGCCCAGAGCGCTGCCATTGTTGCCTTGGCGTCAGTGATGCCCTGGTAAGATCGGGAATAGGCACACCAGCGCTCCCGACGGATCCTGGCCAGGGAGAACATCAAGGGAACGAAGCTCTTGTCTTCCAGCATGTTTATGGAAGAGCAGGTGCCCTCTTCGTGTAGAAGAGAGAACACCAGCAGTTCCATAGCCCGTCTGGTTTGCAGGGATGCCAGAGCGATCGGCAAGCTGTTGAGCATCTGCTGACGAAAGCCGCAGCGATTTCCCGGGCTTTCCAAAGGGCGTTCACCCTCGATATAGGCAAAGGCTTTCGTGAAGTTTATGTGAAAGACATCGTGGTCCATGAACCCGAGCGGACTGAACATACAACCGTCAGCATTGGCAGCATAGGCTGTGATCAGGCCGATGGGGTAGACCGGCAGATGCCCCAGCCGGCAAAAATCGTCGACGTCCAGCGGTTCCCACGAAGGGTGGAGGAAGGCCGAGGGTCTATCCAGAATGAAGGGCAGAAACGTCTTCAAAGAATAGTGGTCTGCACAAAAAAAGTTGGCAATCTGATCAGGCCCCCCCGGATTGAGGCCATACCAGTGACAGGACACCAACAGGAGCGGATCTATGGTGTCTAACGCCAGCTGTCGTTTTGTGTGACCCTGTCGGCAGGCAAAAAGGAATGTATGCAGAGGAGGCACGCGCCCCGGCGTTTTCTTCAAGGCGGGCTGGCATCGGCCCAGTGGTTCCAGAACGCGCTGCTGTGCCATCAGATCGTAAAGGGTACCAAAAGCAAAAGTCAGGCCCAGCGTGCGCTTGTAGGGGACATCCAGATCCAGCATCTCCTGCGCTTGAGAATAGAGTCGTTGCAGGGCCTGGTTCTCGGAGGAGGTCAGCGGCTCGTCAAACTGGTGACCTTGCAGAATGTAAGCAATGAACGTCTGCATGTTATGCAGCGTCGGGGCTAATTCTGGCAGGGTGTACTCTTCGTTCCGCTGCTCGACTTCCATGCGCCGGGCGACTTGGGCTTCATACCAGGCCAGACCCCGATCCGGATCCTGTAGCAGGCCGGTCAGGTGCTCATCTTTTATCAGCCTGAGCTCCTGTTCCGAGGGGGCCTTCGCGACCTGGCGTTCAAAGCAGGGACGGCCAACGGGTATGGCGTTGACCTGTCGCGGTATCACCGGGATCCAGTTTGGGTGGCTGGGCTGGGCTCCTTGCTGGGGCAATCGCTTTACCCAGTGCCCGTTGCCAAGCTGGGCGGCCACTTCGGGTGCCAGATCCTGCGCATATTCAACAGGGAAAGCCCGGTGGTCGTTGTCCATAGCGCAAGGGGTTGGGCTTACGGTGTTGTACATACTGAATCCTCCAATCTTTCAGCGGTTCCCTGGAGGTTGGAGTGCGCCGCGCCCGATGAGTTCCCAGCTTTTGGGGGAGAAACAGGAAATAACCGGACACAGGCTGCCGGGGGCCGGGTTTTCTGTGGAAAAGGCCTCCCTGTTCCTCTCGCATGGCCGCTGCGGCCTGCTCCGCCATTCAGGCGAGTGCAAAACCTGCGGCTGGTCTGGACCGCCAGAGCCGCTGGTTTTCCAGCGACAGCCCCTGCCTCCGGACAGCGACGGGCCACCAGGCGCGCGACACAGTCACAACCAGGAAGAGCAGGTCAGTCGGGTACGACTGGGCCGGCATCAACCAGTTCAGGCTCGGGACGGGCAATGCCTGACGGCGACAGATGGCAGTAAAACAGGCGGCTGCCAATGCGAAAATCCTTATGCTCGCTCCCATGCTGCTGTACCAGCTCCCGGCAAGATACCGCTATCACCAGTCGGGTAGCGTCAGCGGTAAACAGCACTTTCCCCACCCTGGTGTCCTGGGAAATCCTGAAACGCAACTTGCACCCATAGCCTCCGCCACCGACCGGCCCCCATATGCTGACTCTATCCGGACCATCCGGGAGCTCGCTCGTCACGCACACACAATGAAAGCCATCAGGCGAGAAAACAAAAGGCACCCCGGTATGGCGCGCGGCATCGCTGATCCGCAACTGCGCCTGCCAGCTTGGGTAGCGCGCCCACAGGATGACGACCCGGTCAGCACCCACAGCAAGGTAGCGACTGTTGGCGCTGAACTGCAGGGACGACACCGCTTCATAGCTGGCCTGGTCCTTCTTTTCCTGTTCGCTTGTTAATGGAGACCCCTTCCACCAGGCATCAGGCCCGCTGACCGGTAGAACCAGTACTATTCGGCAATTCTCATAGTGAGGGCAGGCCATCAGCTCACCGTCAGGGCTGAATGCCACAGGGACTTTGCAGCCGGTCTGGGGATGGGCTCTGGAGCTCAGGCTCACGAACTGGCGGCGACCGAATTCCGTCACAAGCTTCCAGTGCACTTCAGATTCTGACACCTCTTGCAGACGGTAAAACACCAGTTCGGCGAGTACTGACGAACCTTGATCACTGTCGCAACAATAGGCCAGGGCCAATAAACGGCTGTGTGAATCAAACACCGCCTGTCTTACAAACGAGTCGGGAATACGCACCACCCCCATATGTCGCCAGTCGCCCTCCAGCCGGGTCCAGATACCCAGATCACGCTCAATCCCGAACACAAAATGACGACCATCACCGCTGAACTGCATGAGAATCTGATCAGGATCCTGCTCGGCAAGAACGCCGTAATCCAGCTGCCAGATCTCGCCCAACTCGGGTTCAGGCTCCCAGCCACCTTGCGCCCCTTCGCCATAGATGCGCACAGAGTCCATCAACATGACGGCCAGACGTTGCCCGTCGCAGCTGAGCACTGACTTGTACATCAGCGGCTCGAACAAGCGGGTGCCGGGCTCTGTAGACCAGCCTCCCGCGTGATTGCGCTGCCAGACTTTCACCACCGCATTCCTGAACAGGACCCGCAGTTTGGCGCCGTCGGAACTGAATGCCAGCTGGGATACCTTCCCGTTTGCGGCCTCCTCCCCGGGCCTGACAGTGATCAGCTCGGCAGCATCCTCCCACAAGTTGATTGTGCTTTTGGGTGTTCCAACGACCTGTTGCACAGAAGCGATCATCCGTCCATCGGGACTGCACAGGAGGTCTTGCATAGCCCCCGTGAGCAAAGGGCTCTTGCTGGAAATGCCGGGATGAAACCGCTCCGTCAGCAACATGCGATGCAGCATCCTGCACAACAGCTCCTCTGGTGAGGGCACCTGGTTGGCGAGGATCGCAGGTTCCTGCTCTGATGCTGTTGCAGGCTTGTCGTACAAGAGCATCAGGCTGGCGCGTACCAGCCTGGTGTCCAGAGCGCGTTCCATCTGTAGCCGATGCCCGGCTGTGTAGGTGCGCCGCAGACAGCTGATCTGTACACGAGGGCCAGTTGCTACCTGACGCCAATGGCGGCACACCTGACTGCAGGCCATCAGATCACCGATGTCCAGCTTGCTGATCACTCCTTCCAGCACCAGCTCAGGCCAGTTTGAGGGACCAGAGGCTGCGGGAATGCGGCCCGGGACCAGAAGCTGCCGCGCGCGTCTTGAAGCGCCTTGCGTGACAGTCGCAACAGGCCCCGAGGCTGTGGGATGGGTACTGGACACCGGTGCTGGGTGCGGGAGGGAGGCCTCAGCCAACTTGATAGATGCTGCCTTGTTCATGGAAGTGTTTGCTCCTCCGCCGTCCTTAGATGCGCTCTGCGGGAGGCCCTTCTCCCGACAACAGCCGCAGTTGGACTTCATTTGGCAAAGGAGGTTCAAAGACAGGCGCAGGAGGCCGCCGTCAAACAGAGACGGGTTTGCCCCGGCGGTGATCAGACACGGAGGGGCGGGGCATCAGCCCGCTACAGTGGCTCAATCAGCCAAGCTGGACCCGGCCTCCTGTACAGGCACTGGCTCTGGTACAGGCACTGGTCGGGCAAGTCTTGATGGCGACAGCTGCCAGTAATACAGGCGACTGGCAATGCGAAAATCCTTGTACCCACTCTCATTCAACTGCACCAGCTCCCTGCAAGAGACTGCTATCACAAGCCGGGTAGCGTCAGGTGTAAAAAGCACTTTCCGCACGCTGATGTTTGAGGACATAGTGCCACGCAGCTTGTATCCATACCTGCCTCCCCTGATGGGACCCCAGATATGGACTGTGTTCCGACCTTCAATGACACTGGCGGTCGCGCAATGGAATCCATCCGGAGAAAAAGCAAAAGGTACCTCGGTACGGGGTGAGCCAGATTCTATCCGCCTCAAAAACTGCCATTGGGGGGAGCACTCGTAGCGTCCCCACAAGGTGATGGCCCCACCCGTATCCACAGCGAGATAACGACTATTGGGACTGAACTGCAGCGACAACACGGATTCATAGCTGGCTGAGTCCACTTTGTCCTGCTCGCACAGCAACACCGCCCCTGTTCCGGGGCCAGGGTCACGGATGGCCAGAACGGATGGCAGGCGGCAATCCATGTAGTGGGGGTAGGCCATCAGCTCACCGTCGGGGCTGAATGCCACCGGAATTCTGTAGCCGGTCTGGGGGTGCGCTCTGGATACCAGAGTTGGCAGCTGAAAGGGACCGGGCTTTTGCGCATATCGCCACCGGACTTCACCCTCTGATGTTTCTTCCCTGTGCAAGACAACAAGCATGGCAAGCACGGAAAAGCCTTCATTACTGTCTGAACACAGAGGCGCCACCAACAAGCGGCTGTACGGATCAAAAACAGGCTCTGCTCGAATCTGCCGCTGACTGAGATGCCACTTCCCGATCGTCCAGCGCGCGTTTTCCTGTCGGGTCCAGATAGCCATTTGCGTGGCTATCGCAAACACAAAATGACAACCATCAGCACTGAATTTCATGAAGATTTTGTCAGGATCATAGTCAGCAAGGGCGCTATGGCCCAGGGGTCTGTCCTCCCTCAACTCTGGCTCTGCTTGCCAGCCCCCTTGCGCTCTTTCGCCATAAATCCGCACAGAATGGCTCAACACAACAGCCAGACGCTCCCCATTGGGGCTTGACACCGACTTGTACACCGGGCTCTGGCACAAGCGAACACCTGGTACTGAGTGCCAGGCGCCCCCGTGCTGGGGGTGGCGAATTTCTACCCGCCCATCCTTGTAGAGGATCTGCAGCCTGGCGGCACCGTCTGAACTGAATGCCAGTCGGGATATCTGCTCGTTCACAGGGTCCTGCGGGGGCTGGCAGCTGATCAGCTCGGCAGCATTTTCCCACAAGCTGACCATACTCCCGGGCGCCCCCGAGGCTTTTCGTACAGCCGCGATCATGCGCCCATCGGGGCTGCACAGGAGCTCTTGCATAGTGCCCGACAGTACAGGGCTCTTGCTGGAAACGCCTGGATGAAACGATGCCGTCAGCAACATTCGCCGCAGTGTCCGGCACAAGAGTTCTTGTGATGATGGAACTGGGTCTACAAGGGCGCTGGGCTTGTGCCCGGGTTCGCTGGCAGGGCTGTCACTGCGGGGCTCCAGGGTCGCACGCACGAAATCCAGATTGAGCGCGCGCTCCATCAGGCGTCGGTGGTCTGGAGTGTAGGTGTGCAACAGACAGTGCATCTGCACAGGGAGACCTGCCGCCACACGCTTCCAGCGGTGACAGACCTGGCCACAGGCCACCAGGTCACCGATATTGAGCTTCTCGAACACCAGCTCCAGCAGCAGATCGGGCCAGGTGGAGGGATCCGCTCCTTTTCGGTGGGGCTCACAGGCTGGCTGAGTGCTGGCCGACACCGCAGGTTCCGCTGTGTCTTGCACGACAGTCACAGCAGGTCCCGAGGCCGGCGGGCAGGTACTGGACACCGCTTCCGGTGCTGTCTGGCGGGTGCCCACCAACGCGATAGAGGCTGCCGTATTCATGAAGAGCATTCTCCTGAGCTGTTTTCATGACGCTGGCCGGGGAGCGAGGCCAGTCTCCCAACAACTTCAGCTATTGGTCATTGGACTTCAGTTGGCAGAGGGAAGTTCAAAAACAGACACAGGAGGACCGGCGTTCAATAGAGGCTTGTCTGTCCCGGCAGCGATCAAGCAACAGGCCGCCCGCCACACCAAGGGGGAGATAGCAGGATTTGTTGGAGCAAGCAGTGATTGATCAGCAAGGCTGTCGCCTGACGAGTCTTTTGCGTTTCCGGCTATGAAGTCAGTTTTGCACGGCTGTGGCTGTTCAGTGCAACGCCCTTTTTACGACAGCGACTTATAAGGGGTTGTGTTCATTGCAGTAGATTGCATCAGTGTCAGGCACTGGTTGTGCGCGCCTTTCTCGTGAAGATTGTTGAAATCAATGCGGTTGTAATGCTCAGCGCAGCAGCCGTCGTACGGATGTTGCCAGTGAAAGGCGTTCTCCTGTAACGGCGTCCCCTTGCCCCTCGGAAGCGCCGGCTGTGTGTCCAGGCGAGTGTTTCTTCGGAGGAGGCTTTCCTGGCTTCGGACAACAAAGCTGGCGTAGCGCAGTCTTGCTGCTACTTTATGTACGTTGTACGTCAGGAGCCGGTGTTGACACCGCAATTTTGCACTGGGGTTCCTTGAGCCCTTGCTTTACGACACCGCCCTGCCTTTCACTCAGCTTTGGCTCTGCAAATACTTGGTAAGAGGACGCTCACATCTCGCGTTAAGTGTCATGCCCGACACACAGGCCTGGTCAAGAGACGTCACCGCAGGCGGTGTATTTTGGGAACCATTCGTTAGCTGCCTTATGGATTAATAATCAAGCTGCTTCTGGATGCCCCGATAAGAAACAAAAATCCAGAGCAAAAAATATGCTAAAGAAATATTCCCTATTCTTTATACTTTGCTTCATATGTTCTGTTTCTGTGAAAGCAGATTTCAAAGGGCTGCCGGCAGTAACAAACTTCGGGAAAGTTAACGCGTATTCTGATGCCGTCAAAATGCTATTCAACGACCGCGTGCAAGAAATGCAAGAAATCAAAACGTTAGGCGATCAAGTTGTAAAAGTTTTTGTCGTCAAGCATTTGAACAAAAAATGGTTTGTTAAAATCACAAGGGAAGATTGTCTATCTTGTGATACTACCCATTTTGATACTGAGTGGAAACTGAAACATGAATATGGAAAAAAATACTCATGGGTAAGCTCGAAAAATGCAGAGCTTGTGTTTCCAGACAAGGGTGCAATTTTTGTTCTGGGAAACAAAAAGAACTTAATTGCAAGCTATGCTTGGGCTCCAGGAAAAACTCTTTATGGAATTCATAGTGAGTATTTCAATCGAAAAGAACGTATAGGAAAATTAAGCAGGGCATATTATCGATACGGACAAGTTCTGGCAGTGACGCATCTTGATCCTGAAAAACCAAGTCAAGAAATAGATGATTTACTCAATAGACCTGTGAGGTTACACCTAAGTGATAGAAATGGTGAAAATGAACAATATCATGAAGGCAACGACAGAATCTATATCCTGGATTTGGCTGATGACAGTGAGTATGTGGGAAGGAAAGTTTTAGTCGTAGAAGAGTTGGCTTTTTGGTTGTCAAGCATGCTTGATAATTATGATGACTTGGAAAGCGCTTCAAATTGTGGGCGCAAGCATGAGTGCTTGCTGCTTCCTTTTGATAGTTTCGCACAGGGATACATATCCTCTCTTCCCTTATATGATTCCGATCTCCTTATGCTCATGTTGAAGAGAATATATTTGGAATTGGTCGAATATAACTGCCAAGAAGGCCCTGCGGAATTTTGTGTGCTGGAAGATAGATTGAAGACTATCAACTGGGTTAATAGCTAATCGGGATGGAGCGAAGCCTGACGGCTTCGCTCTTTCAGAACCAGTGTCGTGTGAATCACGTAGTATCGCGGCTTAACTCATTCTTCGTTCAGTTTCTTCCTGTTGGTGCCAATTTTAAATGTTTCCAGTTCATCAGTTTGAGATTCTGCCGGATCTTCGGCCAGTGTTGTTTGATATAGGTTGGAAGATGATCAATGGCCATCCTGCTCATGTTCGGAATTCCTTTATCGTCTTGAACCTGTTCCAGTGCGAACGCCAGACTATTAATTTTAAGGCTATGCAATCGTCCAGGATCTGACAGTTATGAAGGGCCGCAAGGGTTTCTTCATCAAAGTTTTCGAGTTCAACAACTTCTTCGTAGATTTCATCAATGCTGCCAGATCCACCAAGGTTAACAAGCGCCTTCATCAATGGAAGCATAAGCTGATCAAACCTGACCATGAGATTCCCCCTTAAAACTGTCTGAAAGCAATCGCAGTAATTGCCCCCTTATTTTTGTTGCTGTTGCGCCAAGGTTAACTGTGCAAAACCGGATTGCATGGCCCTGTATCATTACAGATTCGTCAACCTCTCTATCGACTGACGGGTGAAGTAGCATGCCGCTCGTTGTTAAAGAAGTCGGGTCACTATCGTCTTCCTGACTTCGTAGATAGGTGTACATCTGATAGATATAGCCACTTCGCAAGGTTTCCTCGCGGTGCCAGCCTGATGTGGTTACAGCATTAAACTTGGTATCAATGACCAGTCGATCACCGGTGTTTTTGTTGTCAATAATGATGTCAGTTTTCATGCTGGGAAGAATTGAGTCTATGCCAGCTGTCTTCGCTACAATCTGCCAATTAAACTGTTTGCCAGCCAGGACTCGCCATTCTGATTTTTCTAGCGCTACGGCATAGAACCCAGCGATGCCTTTTTCAAACAGCTTTCTAAGCCACTCCTTGTTTTTATCTGGTAGAGCGAGATGATGCTGTCCCGAAAACTCAGTAGGTAGTGCCAAAGAAAATGCCAAGTCTGCAGCAGCTACCATTTTTTGATCTTCAGCATCGTGACGGCCAAAGCGTTCACTTTTTCCTTTATACCCTATGGGTCTCTCCTTGCGCACACCCAGTCGCTCCAGGCTGATTGCCAGTGTTCGACACCGATGTCCAAGATTGTTGTTGTTGACTAGCTGAGGCAGCTTTTCCAACGCAGCACGCACATAACGGTTTCTAGCCGTATCAACGGTCAACTCTTCGAAGCGGCAGCACACCTTGCCTTTATCCATGAGCCTGTGTCGTTCCGTGTAAAGCCTGTCGATTCTTCCTCTAACCCTTCCAATGACCGCAACTTTATGCTGGTATCCATAGCTCAGGTTACGCATTAACCGTCGTTCAACTTGATCGCATAGTATTTCAGCAACCAGATCAGCAATTTCTTCCGGGTTATCTTCAAAAGCAATTTTTGCTGTACCGATATGACGGTATAAATCCGATGCGTACAGCATCAACAGCCACAAATTCCGGACAGGTATTTTCCCGATTAATCGGATAGATAGTTCCGGTGTTGACTGTATTGCGGCAGAGGTGCTCATTACATACCCTCAGTAAGGGCATCGCGAGCTTTCTGTGCACGATCCATATCGTCAAACCAATATTCATCCAGTAATGGACCAATCTCTGTTTTCACGACACTCTTGTACCATTTAACGGCATCGTTAATTTTATTGCTGAAAGCCGGGGTGACGTAGCTGTGACCGACTCTGAACTGGGCACCGAGATCCTTGTCCTTTTCGATTTCGCTATTCAGGTTTAACAGCCGTTGCTCGATCTGTTCAAGCACTGCCATATCTATACCGGATTTGGTGTGCACCCAGTTGCGCCATGGCTCACCAAAGGTGGGTTTGAGGTCGATGTAGGCGAATCGACGACGTAGAGCGAGATCAACCAGAGCTAGAGAACGGTCGGCAATATTCATTGTGCCTATTACGTACAAATTGTCCGGTACAAATACCCGCTCGCTATCACTACGGCGGTAACTCAGTTCCAGGGCCTCATTCGGCGTCCTCTTGTCGGCCTCCATCAGTGTTAGCATCTCACCAAAGATCTGAGCCGGGTTGCCTCGGTTTATCTCTTCGATGACAACCACATATTTGGTTGTTGCGTCCTTTTTCGCATCATTGATCATTTCGAGAAAGGGACCGTCAACAAGGGTTAGCTTTCCGTCGCCGGATGGACGCCAGCCACGCACAAAATCTTCGTAGCTAAGATTCGGGTGGAACTGAACTGCGCGGAGCTTGCTTTCATTTCTTTGCCCCATCAAAGCATAGGCCAGGCGTTTTGCCAGCCAGGTTTTCCCTGTTCCGGGAGGGCCTTGAAGGATTAAGTTCTTTTTAGTGCGCAGACGTTCAAGAATATCTGTGAGTGTTTCTTTATCAAGAAAGGCTCCATCCTCGATAATGTCATCAACGAGATAAGGTTCAATAGGAGCCGCTGTAACTTCAGATTCTCCCTCATCCTCGGGTATTTCGCCTGCCTGGTCAGGGTCCGTGGCATTAGGGTGCGCTGATGTTTCGCCATCCTTGTACAGCCACGCAGCCAATGACAGTTGCGGGAACGAGTGAACAGGGTAAGCCTCTTCCTGAAAACGCAGTTCCAGTTCATCAAGAGCCTTTAAATAATCAAGCGCATTGCATCGGCCTTTGGGACCATTCTTACCGATATCTATCCCCAATTTCTTGGTGATATACAGCTGGGATTGCCCGTCCAGTGTCAGAAAGTTCCAAGGTCGTATCCAGTACAGCGCCATGGAGAGGTTCCAGCCAACACCGTATTGACCGGCAACTTTGTCATATGCAGCACTAAAGTTCGTTCGGGCATCGGAGTCGTCGCTGTCAGAAAAACTTAATGCCTTGCCGAAGAAATCCCAGAGAGATGCGATGTCGTCTGGATCGTACTTCTCCTCGAAGCCAAAAAACCAGGATTTCTGGTTATTCAGGATGGGAATGCCTTCAAAGGAGTCTGGTACAGATTCATCAACGTCAAGAAAGTCAGCCAGCTCCTTGGCAATCGCTTTTCTATTCTCGTCCGTTATTCCACGATTAAAGAGGCCCATCATTGTAAATGGGTCGACGTCATCCAGATGTTTATCTTTTATATAGGGAATCTCAAAACGGTCAGCCCGCTGCGTTACAAAGGTGATCAGGTCGCTGCGATCCTCGCTGTGCGCAATCAGTCCATCAGCGATAGCTGCGTAGAAACGGCTCCACAGGAATCTTTTGTCGTCAGTAGTGGTATCACCGTAACGTTCTTTCCAGTATGGGGCATTACGGAAACGATCAATGTCTTGAATACCTTCGCTGAAGGTGAAGTCGATAAGGGCATCAGTCATCCATTCCCCAGGCAACACACGCCTGACAGTGCTTCGGTTCGTGTGGAAATACCACTCTTTCACTGGGTCTGAACGAGGTTCCCAATCCACGTCGACAAACCGGCCATCACCATGGTTTTTCGTAACCACGCCAATCGCTTTGATACCCATCACGGAAACGGTCTGACCCTTGCTGTCGAAAGGTAAGTCACGCTTGCGTGTATAGGACGATTTGATGGCAATCTTGTCGCCAGGCTGCATGGAGCGAACGACATCAAGGTATTTGTCCTGGTAACCGTTTTGCCAGACGCCTTCGGTCAGGAAGCGCTCGGTTTGATCCTCGCTACCCTTGCCGTAAGATGCGCCAACAAACCAGTAAGACTTCGGTGTAGATGAACTGCCAGCATGCCTTAAAATTTCATCAAACACTGAATCAAGAACTGGGAGACCATGCTTTTCAAGCACAGGACGGAGTCGAACTTTCAATTCAGCCTGTGTACTGCTCTTTTTATGCCAGTCGGTAAATTTTTTTGACTCGTTAACTGCCTGATTAATTTCAGAATCAACAAGCTTCGCCTTATCGCTATCGAGAGCAATATCCATTTTCGCGGCCTGATCTATCAGGAACTGTTCCAGGCTGCTCTGTTTTGATTCATTAATCATAATTGTTCACTTTCATATGCAACAACCATCATGGTTGATTCAGTTAACCAATAAGGTTATTTGCTCCAGGAATTCGAGAGTGTTTCAGCCTGTTTGAGCACAAGCTCAACGGCTTCAGCCTCTTTGTCGGGCGGGTATTTGTAACGCTGCAAAGTGCGCCGCACCAAAATCCTCAAATTGGCCCGAACGCTGTTGCGTACTTGCCAGTCGACGGTGGTGGATTTGCGCAGCTTGTCGGTAATCTCAATAGCGATTTTCTTCAGGATCTCATCGCCAAGCTCACGAACCGCGCTTTCGTTATTGGCCAGGGCATCATAAAAGGCAATCTCATCCGGGTTGAGTCCCAGCTCGGCCTCACGCGCCATCTCCGCCTGAAACTCCTTGGCCATCTGGATAAGCTCCTCGATGATCTGTGCTGTCTCGATGGCACGGTTGTTATATTTGCGCAAGGTCTCCTGCAACCGCTCGGCGTACTTCTTCTCTTGCACAACGTTATTGCGGGTCTTGGCTTTGATGTCGTCCTTGAGTAGTTTTTCCAGCAGCTCAACGGCCAGATTCCGGTGCGGCATCTGCCGGACATCTTCCAGAAACTCATCGGAGAGCAGGCCGATATTGGGTTTATCCAAACCACACAGGCTGAACACATCCGCTACACCTTCGGCGATGACGGCGTTATCCAATATCTGCTTGAGCGCGGAATTCTTCTCTTCCTGTGTGCGCTTCTTATCAACCGAGGTGAACTTGGATATAGCCGCTTTCACTGCCGAGTAGAAGGCGATCTCTTTGCGCAGGCCCTTGGCTTCATCCAGCGTGCTGCAGAGTGAATAGGCTTTGCTGGTGGCCAGTACCAGGTCGAGAAAACGCTTCTTGCCATCGTCCAGTCCCAGCACATAGTTGGCTGCAGGCACCAGCAGCTTGTGTGCGTCGGTCTCGAATCCGGAAATATCCAGACCATCCGATTGCGGTGTCTTGGCAAACATCCCGCGAATGGCATCCAGCTTCTCCAACAAAATGGCGAATGCCTCTTCAGCGCGCAAGGTCGGTTCGCCTTTGCCCTTGGAGTCGGTGTAGGTCTTAAGCGCCTGTTTCAGCTCATTGGCGATACCGATGTAGTCCACCACCAGCCCGCCTGGCTTGTTCTTGAATACCCGATTCACCCGGGCAATGGCCTGCATCAGGTTGTG
>Ga0209021_1000573_pt1 | contig 44706 bp, 35 predicted proteins | sample PinacodermFT_FD_187299 | JGI IMG/M metagenome (GOLD analysis project Ga0209021, IMG submission 187299) | Host-associated microbial community of the marine sponge Aplysina aerophoba from Gulf of Piran - sponge pinacoderm, lysed by freeze-thaw... | ecosystem: Host-associated > Porifera > Sponge >... | reverse complement strand
AGGTTCTCGGCTGGCTTACAGCGCCGATTCTGGGGGATCCCTCGCGTTCAGCCGCGGACCCCCACCCCGCTCACTCCGACCTCAAACGCGAAGCGCCGCTTTTGATGGATCGCAATAACATACCACTAGGTGGCGGTTCCAATAGAATCGAGTTCTGCGACTTAGCTTTTTTTGACCGTACACTTGTACATGCGAAGAAGCGGACATCTTCGAGTGCACTAAGCCACCTATGGTCGCAAGGCACTGTTTCGATAACTGCTCTATTGAGCGACGGTGAGTTTAGGAGTCAGGTTCGATCCAGAATTCAATGTGTTGATCCAGCCTTTATTCATCTTGCAGATGAGGGCTTGACCGGCTCTGACTACACGATTGTCTACCTGATCATCGGTGTCGATAGTATGCACAGTGCATGGGAGTCATTGCCTTTCTTCAGTAGAGTTGCACTTGCTCAAGCCTGTAACACACTCTCCAGCATGAATGTTGGCATCCAAATCGCAGGAGTGCCTTCGATCTGAGACTCTAGTCTCAGCAGACTGGACTCCGGCAGCTTCGCGTAGTTCTGCGACCACGAAGAAGGCTGTGGCTCGTAGCCACACGTAGGTTGCTGCTAGCGCAGTTCGGCAGACGGGTCGGCAGGCCGCGAGCCGACGAGGAGTTCAACGGGCTCGGCGTCGGGGAATGTCACGATGAGCTGGAGTTCGCCGCCGGTCGCTCGGATGAACGAACGGAGCGTCGACAGCAGCATGTTGCTGCGGTGTTCCAGCCTAGACACCTCCGACTGGTTCATCTCCAAGAGCTCAGCAATCGTTGCCTGCGTCAGCTCTCGTGCTTTGCGCACTTGCGCGAGGGTTGTCTGACGCTCGTTGATCTCGGCCAGGGCCGCCTCCATGCGCACTCGCGCCCGGGAGTCGGCCCTCACCTCCTCGTAGAAGGCGTCGGGTGTGATCTTGTGCTGCCACGCGTCAGGATCAGCCTCGTCGATCGAAGCCTCGTCTGCGGGTAGGTGTCTGGGACTTGCTGCTTCCATGCCTGTCGGATCTCGCCTTTCGTGTGTCGCCTCTTATGTTTCGCCTTGTCGTATTGCGCCTCTTGTTGCGGCGTCTTGTGTGTCCGGTGTTCTGCTCTTGGCGTTCGTATGTTGGCGTCTGATGTTTCGGCTTGGGTTGCTGGTGTTGGTTGTCGCCTCCCTGTAGTCGGCTATGGGCCACCGCGGCGCACAATCGGCCGGTAGTCGGGGTACTGTCGGCACCACTGGTCGAGTCGATCCTGTGCTTGCTGGACGTGGGGCGGGTACCAGCGGTTGCCTAGTGCGGTCTTGTCACCGCCGATGAGCACCACTGCGGCCTCGCCACCCGTGTCGTCGGTCACGAAGCCGAAGAGGATGCGCAGCACTGGAGCACCTTGGGCGTAGGGCGTGGTCGCGGTCGGCGGCGTACGCCGCAGCGCGTGGATGTCGTAACGCGCCGAGACCACTTCGTGGCACTCCGGGTCGCCGAGGCTGCGGCCATGAGTCTCAAGCGCTAGCAGGAGAGCCGCGATTTCCGCTCTAACCTCCCACCAATCGACTCCGCCGCCAGCAAGTGAATTCAGCCACTTGTCGAAGAGAGGGTGGAGGAACACATCCACACTATGCATTCTAGCACATATTCAGTCTAGGGCGGTCGCTGCCAGAGCCATCGCTCTAGGATGGGGTGGATGTCGAAGCCGTGGAGGAGGGTGGCGGCGTGAGTTCTGTCACCGAGGCGGCGTTCGAGGCGCATATTGCTGGCTGGCTGGTCGAGCACGGCGGGTATCGGCGAGCGAAGATCGGCAGTGTCGGGGACGGGCCGCGGGACTTCGACGCTGATGCGGGCGTGGACACCGCCGATTTGTTCGAGTTCATCGGTGCTACGCAGGGGAGCGAGTGGGCTCGCCTGGTGGACACGGCCTACGGCGGTGATGCGGGCCGGGCGCAGTCCGGGTTCGTGCAGCGGCTGGCTGCGGAGCTGGACAAGCGCGGCACCGTGGATGTGCTGCGCCGCGGCGTGGTCGACCGCAACATCGCCATCCGGCTGGCGTACTTCCGGCCTGCGCATGGGCTGACCCCGGAGCTGGCTGCCCTCTACGAGGCCAACGTGTTGTCGGTGACCAGGCAGCTGCCGTTCGATCCGGCCGGCGGCCGCACCGTCGACCTGGGCCTGTTCGTCAACGGGGTGCCCGTCGCCACCGCCGAGCTGAAGAACCCGCTGACCGGTCAGAGCGTCGAGAACGCCGTCGCCCAGTACCGCAGCGACCGGCCGCCCAGCAACCGGACCCTGGGCCGGGTGGGCATGGCGCACTTCGCGGTCGATCCGTCCTCGGTGATGATGACAACGCGCCTGGCCGGCGCCCGCACCCGGTTCCTGCCGTTCAACCGGGGCTGCGACCTCGGCGCGGGCAACCCCTCGAATCCTGGCGGGCATCGCACCGCGTATGTGTGGGAGCAGGTGTGGAGCCGCGATGCCTGGTTGGACATCCTGGGCCGCTTCGTGCATGTGGAGAGGCCGGCGAAGGGGTCGCGGGCCCGCCCGGAGGTGGTGTTCCCGAGGTTCCACCAGTGGGACGCGGTGCGGCGCCTGGAGGCCGACGCCAGACAGCGCGGCCCGGGCTGCAGCTATCTGGTGCAGCACTCGGCGGGATCTGGCAAGTCGAACTCGATCGCCTGGCTGGCGCACCGGTTGTCGTCGCTGCACTCCGACGACGACGCCAAGGTGTTCCACAAGGTGGTGGTCATCACCGACCGGGTCGTGCTCGACCGCCAGCTCCAGGACACCATCAGCCAGTTCGAGCACGCCATCGGGGTGGTGCAGCGCATCGACGAGGACTCGGCGCAGCTGGCCGAGGCCCTGGCCGGCGAGCAGGCCCGCATCATCGTCACCACGCTTCAGAAGTTCCCGTTCATCTTCGACAAGATCGGGGCGCTGCCCGAACGCGACTACGCGGTGATCGTCGACGAGGCCCACTCGTCTCAGACCGGTGAGGCAGCCAAGGAACTACGCGGCGTCCTCGGCTCGGCCGAGCCCGAAGTCGACGCCGACACGGATGTGGAGCCGGCTGAGGTCGATGCGCTGCTGGCGGAGGCGGTGGCCGCCCGGGGCCGCCAGCCCAACCTGTCGTTCTTCGCGTTCACCGCCACCCCCAAGGGCCGCACCCTGGAACTGTTCGGCGAGGTGGGCGCCGGCGGCCGTCACGAGCCGTTCCACCTGTACCCGATGCGCCAGGCCATCGAGGAGGGCTTCATCTGCGACGTGCTGGCCGGCTACGTCACCTACAACCGGTACTACCACCTGGAGAAGGCGATCCTCGACGACCCGGCCTACGACACCGCCAAGGCCCGCAGCGCGCTGGCCCGCTTCGTGACCCTGCACCCCGACAACCTGGCCCAGAAGGCCGAGATCATCGTGGAGCACTTCCGCACCAAGATCGCCCACCAGATCACCGGCAAGGCCAAGGCGATGGTGGTGTGCTCGTCGCGGCCCCACGCGGTGCGCATGTGGCGAGCCTTGCAGGCCTACGCCGCCGACCTGGGCTACGACCTGGGGGTGCTGGTGGCGTTCTCGGGGGAGGTCGAGGGGCTGACCGAGTCTCGGGCCAACGGCTTCGGGGAATCCCAGACCGCCGCGCAGTTCGACACCGACCAGTGGCAGATCATGGTGGTTGCCGAGAAGTTCCAGACGGGCTTCGACCAGCCCAAGCTGGCCGCCATGTACGTCGACAAGACCCTCACCGGACTCGCCGCGGTGCAGACCCTGTCGAGGCTCAACCGCATCCACCCCGACAAGTCCGCCACGTTCGTGATGGACTTCGTCAACGACGCCGAAGAGGTCGGCGAAGCGTTCGCGGTGTACCACGGCAAGACCGTCGCCCCGCCCACCGACCCCAACCTGCTGTTCGACACCCGCCACGACCTCGACGGCTTCGATGTGCTCGACGCCGGCGAGATCGAGCGGGCCGCAGCCCTGCTGCTGGCCGAGGGAACCCACGCCCAGATCGACGCCGCCCTGCAGCCCGCCGTCGACCGGTTCAACGGATTGGGCAACGACGACCAGGAGTCCTTCCGCGACGCTCTCGGCCGGTTCGTGCGAGTGTACGCGTTCCTGTCGCTGGTAGTGCCGTTCCGCAACCCCGGACTCGAGCGCGACCACCTGTTCTGTCGAGCATTGGCCGCACTGATCCGCGACCGCGAGCACGGCCACAGCATCGACCTGGGCTCCGAGGTGGAACTGACCCACCTGCGCCACGAACTGACCTTCGAGGGCTCGATCGAGCTGCCTGGCGGCGAGGGTGAGGTCACCACAATCTTCTCAGGCACAGGCCCTGCCGCCGATCCCGAGCACGAACGGTTGTCGCAGATCATCGCCCGCATCAACGAGCGCTTCGGCACCGACTGGACCGACGAGGACCGCCTCGTGTTCGAGGCCGCCGCCGGAGACCTCGTAGCCGACACCGAGATCCAGAACCAGGCCGTCAACAACGACGAGGCCACCTTCCGCGACCACGTCTTCCCCGAGCGCTACCTCAAGGCGCTGCTCTCACGGCTCGACCGCAACAGCGACCTGATCTTCAGCTACCTCGACAGCGACGACCTCCAGGCCGAGGTCATGGACATCTTCGCCGTCGAAGTGCAAAGGCGCGCCACGGTCGCCCGCCAACGGACATGCCCCATCGGCGACCTGCTGGGCGACGACCGGGAGTCGGAGTTCTTGGAGTACAAGTCCACCCTGCGCTGGGACATCCACCAGCAGCGCAAGGGCGGAGCCGTCGAGGACGCCGCCATCAAGACCATCGCAGGGTTCGCCAACTCCGACTACGGCGGCACCCTCCTGATCGGCGCAGCCGACGACGGCACCGTCCACGGCCTCGAAGACGACTACGCCACGTTCTCCAAACGAGGCCGGCGAGGCGACCAAGACCTCTGGGGCCAGCACCTACAGAACCTCATCCGCTCCCGACTCGGCGACTCCGCCATGTCGCTCGTCACCTGGGAGTTCCACACCATCAACAGCCACCACCTCGCCCGCATCAGCATCGCCCCCTCCAACCACCCCATCCAGGACCACAAAGACCGCCAAGACACCTTCTGGCTCCGAACCCCGACCTCCACCATCGCCATAACCGACCCCAAGCACAGAGACCAAGTAATCGCCCGCCGCTGGGGCACGACAGCACCGTCGTAGGAGCAGCGACAAGCCGGTCGTCAGTAGAGACGAATAGAGCGGCTAGACCACTGCCAGCGACTTCGGGTCGGCGCGGCTCGCCCTCCACGGCGGCGGCTCGGCCTCGGTGCCCTGTGAGTGAGCCTATTGAGCAACATTACTCAATAGGCTCACTCAGCGAGACGCCTCCTACCCGACACCCCAGCGTGGAGGAGGTCCAGAGCATGCTCGCCAACAAGACACCCGCCAACCCAGCGGACCTCGCCGCACTCCTCGGTTATCAGCTCACAGCTCATCGGCCAGTACACGACCGATCCGGCGACCTTTGGTTACGGCGTCTATCTGGTGCTGTGGTTCGGGGACGGCAGGGTTCAGACGCCCCCGGACGGCAGTCGCCCCAGTACCCCTGAGGAACTCGAGCAGCGGCTCGTGCAGTACCTGACGGAGGAGGAGAGGCTCAAGATCTCCGTGATCGTCATGGATGTCAGCAAACCCAAGAGGCCGAGCCGCTCCTCGTCCTCGCCGTCTCGGATCGGCGTCAGAAGTTGAACAGCGACATGGCGGTGCCGCCGCGGATCATGTCGCGCTCGGTCGCGCCGATGCCGCCTAGGAGCTGATCCACCACACCGAGGGTCTCGGGGTAGCCGGGCTCCTCGCGGATCCAGGGCCAGTCCGAGGCCATGAGCATTCGGTCGGCGCCGAAGGCGGCGTAGATGCGGTCGGTGGTCTCCTGGAGGTCCCGGTAGGGGTAGGGGGCCCCGCTGAAGGCGTAGTGCCCCGAGAAGTGGACGTTCACGCTGGAGTGCTTGGCCGCCAGCGCCTCCACGATCTCCAGGCCCGGCGGGGGCAGCGGCATGTCGAACTGGGGCCGAGCGTGGTCGTCCACCTTCAACTCGAGATGCATGTTGGGCAGGAACCCCAGATGGTTCATGACCACCTTCAGGCCGCCGAGCAGCTCCAGGCAGCCGTCCAGCAGGGCCACCTGGTCGGCCGGGCCGTAGAACCAGGCCTTCATTCCGGCGTCGCGCATGGCGGCCAGGGTGGGGAACACCGCCAACGACTCCGGGTCGGCGCCGGGCTCGCCCTCCAGCCCGTAGAAGCGGACGCCCTCGATGCCGGCGTCGATGCGGCGCTGGAGGGTGGCCAGCGGATCGGGGTCGGCGAAGTCGTACACGGAGACGCCGGCGAACTTGCCCGGATGGTCGCTGAGCACCTCGGCCAGGTAGTGGTCGTGCTCGGACAGGGCGCAGTAGACGGCCCGGTCCACCCCCGCGGCGTCCATCGCGGCCAGGAGGCGCTCGGCGGACTCCTCGCGCTCGGGCGGGGTCATGCCCTCGAAGATCGCTCTCGGGTAGTCGTCGCTGAGGGCCTTGAACAGGTGCAGGTGGGCGTCCACTACGTCCATGGTTCGGCCTTTCGGTTCGCTGCTAGGTGTCAGGGTCTTGTTGGTCGGAGTCTTGCTGGTCGGAGTCCTGCCGGCCGGAGCCGTGCTCGGCGATCCAGGCGAGGTGGTGGGCGGTCAGGTGGCGGCGCATGTACATCACCAGCTGCTCGATCAGGTGCGGGTGCTCGCGCAGCAGGGCCGGGCCCCGCAGCACGGTCCCGGTGGAGATCCACATGTTCTGCCCCCGCAGCCCCGAATGGACGGCCCGCACATAGTCGTGGGTCGTCTCGTCGTGGGAGCCGGTGAACAGCACCCGCATGGCGGGCACTCCTCGGGTGCCCCCGCTGGCGTCGGCGTCGTCGCCGGAGCCGGGCATGGGGCCTATCAGCGCATGGACCGGCGCTCCCTGGTCGGTTCCGAGGTCGAAGGCGGTGCGGGCCGCGGCGCCGTAGGTCACCAGACCAACGGGGCCGAACGCGCCGGTGACCTCCGCCAGGGCGCCGGTCAGGTCGTCCATGGTGGCCGACGGGTCAGCGTCACCGTCGGACAGGCCGTGGCCCCGCAGCTCCAGGCGGATCACCCGGAACCCCGACCCGTTCACGGTGGCCGCCAGCGAGCCCCAGGCGTCGAGGTCGTCGCCGAGGTCGTGGACGAACAGCAGCGGCGGGCCGTCGGCGGGATGCTCTAGGCCCCGCAGGACGGTGCCGTCGGCCAGGGCTACCTCGACGGGAAACGGCTTCGACGATGCCATGGCTGTCGGCGGTCAGAACGGCTGCGGGTTGAAGCAGCGCAACCCGACGCCGTGATTCTTTTCGTACGCGGGGTGCTCGTCCCAGCACCGCTCCAGGGCGTGGGGGCATCGGGGTGCGAAGCGGCATCCCGGCGGCATCATCTGCGCGGGCGGGACCAGGCCCGCGATGGGCACCAGCTCCCGGCGCTTGCGGCTCACATGGGGCAGAGCCCGCAGCAGGCCCTGGGTGTAGGGGTGGCGAGGATCGGCGAACAGCTCGTCCACCGGGGCCTCCTCCACGATCTCGCCGGCGTACATCACCGCCACCCGGTCGGCGATCGAGGCCACCACGGCCAGGTCGTGGGTTATCAGCAGCATGGACATGTGGCGGCCCTGCTGCTCGGAGCGGAGGCGCTCCAGGATCTGGGCCTGCACGGTCACGTCGAGCGCGGTGGTGGGCTCGTCGGCGATGAGGATCTCGGGGTCGAGCACCAGCGCGGTTGCGATCATCACCCGCTGGCGCATCCCGCCCGACAGCTCGTGGGGGTAGGAGTCGAAGCGCTCGGCGGGGGCGGGCAGCCCCACGGCCCTCAGGATGTCCACGCTCATCTCCCGGGCTGCGGCCTTGGTGACGTCGCGGTGGGTGCGGATCACCTCGGTCATCACCTGGCCCACGGTGAACACCGGATCCAGCGACGTGAGCGGGTCCTGGAAGATCATCGAAATGCGCTCGGAGCGGACGTCGCGCACCCGACGCTCGGGCAGCTGCGTGAGGTCGGTCCCGTCGAAGACGACCTCGCCGGAAGTGATCCGCACCGGTGGCGTGGGCAGCAGCCGCATGATCGACAGCGCGGTGATGGTCTTGCCGCACCCGCTCTCTCCCACCAGGCACAGCACCTCGTTGGGGTTGATGTCGAAGGACACGTCGCGCACCACGTCGAAGGAGCCGTCCGGGGTGGCCACCGCGGTGTGGAGGTTGCGGACCGAGAGCACCGGCGCGCGGCCGGCGCCGTTGGCGGCGGCAGCAGTGGGATCGGAGTTCATGGCGGGATCGGAGTTCATGGCGGGATCGGGGCTCATGGCGGGCTCATGTCCTGCGCAGCCTGGGGTTGGCCACGGTGTAGCCCACGTCGGCGAGCCAGTTGCTCAGCACCACGATGGCGATCAGCACCAGCGAGAAGAACTGGGCCACCGGATAGTCCCGCCTCAGCACTGCGTTGACCAGCACCTGCCCGAGTCCTGGCCAGCCGAAGATCGTCTCGACCACCAGCGCGTAGCCGACGATCTGGCCGATCCGCAGCCCGGCCAGCGAGATGATCGGGACCATGGCGTTGCGCAGCACGTGCTTGCCGACGATGCTCGTCTCCGAGAGGCCGCCGGCCCGAAGCGTCCGCACGAAGTCCTGGCCGAGGTTCTCCAGCATGGCCGAGCGGGTCATCCGGACCGTCAGGGCGATCCCCTCCATGGCCAGCACCACCGCGGGCAGGATCAGCTGCTTGGTGCTGCAGCAGCCCGCCGAGGGCAGCCACCCCAGCGTGGACGCGAACAGCCACACACTCAGCAGGGCCAGCCAGAAGTTGGGCACGGCCATGCCGGCCACCGAGAACGTCATCACCGAGCCGTCTGCCCAGCTGTTGCGTTTGACCGCGGCCAGTATGCCCAGCGGCACGCCGATGACGAAGACCAGCGCGAAGGCCGCCGCCCCCAGGATCAGGCTGTTCTTCCCGTGCTCGGTGAGCATGTCGAAGATGTCGGCGTTGTTGGTCAGCGACTTGCCGAGATCGAAGGTCAGCAGCCGGCCCATGTAGCGGAAGTACTGCTCGTGGACCGGGTCGTTCAGGCCCAGCAGCTCCCGGAACTCCTCGCGCTCCTCGTAGGAGGCCGAGGCGGGCAGCCGGGCCGAGACCGCGTCGCCGCCCGAGAGCCGGATGGCGTAGAAGACCGCGATCGACGACAGCAACAGCACGATCAGCGTGTAGAGGCTGCGCGCCGCGATGCGCTTCATGGCGTGACTCCGCCGACGCCCGCCGTCACGCCGCGCTCAAGCGTGTAGAGGCTGCGCGCCGCGATGCGCTTCATGTCCGCAGGCCTCGACAGCTCATTGCTCGTCCACCGACTTGGCCTCGTGGCGCAGGCGCGGGTCGAACACGTCGCGCAGCCCGTCGCCGATGAGGCTCACCGACAGCACCACCAGCACGATGGCGATGCCGGGGATGGTCGACTCCCAGTGGTTGAGCCGCAGGAAGTTGCGGCCGTCGGCCACCAGCTGGCCCAGGCTCGGGGTGGGGGGCTGGGCGCCCAGGCCGATGAACGACAGCGCGGCCTCGGCGATCACGGCCACCGCCACGTAGTAGGACGCCAGCACGAACGCCGGGGCCAGGATGTTGGGGAAGATGTGGCGCCACATGATGCGCATCGACGAGTAGCCCCCGGCCCGGGCCGCCTCCACGAACTCCCGCTGCGACAGCGTCAGCACCTCGCCCCGCACCACCCGGGCGATGGCCGCGGTGTTGACCAGGCCCACGGCCAGGATCACCGGGAACAGGCCGCCGCCCATCCCTCCCACGAACAGCACGGCCAGCAGGATCAGCGGGAAGCCCCAGATGAAGTCGATGGTCCCGCCGATCGTGCGGTCGGTCCAGCCCCGCAGGTAGCCGGCCACCATGCCCAGCACGATCCCGGCCACCAGCGCGAGCACGGTAACCCCGGCGGCCACGGTGAGGCTCACCCTGATGCCCACGAAGACCCTGACCGCCATGTCGCGGCCCAGCGCGTCGGTTCCGAAGATGTGGCCGTCGCTCAGCGGCGGCAGGTGGATGTCCTGGAAGTCCTGGGTGACGTAGTCGCCGCCGGTGATCCACGGCCCCAGGATCCCGGCGGCCAGCACGATCACGCCCAGCGCGGAGCCCAGCAGCAGCAGCCGGTTGTGGCGCATGCGGCTCAGGCTGCGCTGCAGCCCGGTGACGTGCTGGGCCTCCTCCAGCTCGAGGAGCTGGTCCTCCCAAGCGAGCCGCCGGGCGGCGACGGCCGATTCTGCGCCCTCTATGGCGGCGGTCACGGCGCCGCCGCGGTTGGATGCAGGCTCTGAGCCTTAGGGCCCTCTACCCCTCGATCCACGTGTCGTTGTAGTACGGGTAGAGGTTCCACACGAACGGCTGCCAGCCGTGCACCTTGTTGTTGTGCACGAAGGTGGCGTTCTGGTTCATGATCGGCAGGTACGGCAGCTGCTCGGCCCACGCCAGCTGGAACTCCGACGACGCGGCCTGGGCCTCGTCCTCGGTGCCCGACTGCTGCCACGCCTCGATGGCGGCGTCGATGCGGGGCTCGACCGCGTGCGAGAAGTTCGGCACCGGGATGGTGGCCGACCAGCCGAACAGGATGAGCACGTCGAGGGGGATGGGCCACAGCCAGAAGAACAGCGACATCTCGACGGAGTCGCGTCCCGGCTGGCTCTGCTCGGTGAAGGCGAGGCCGCGGTCGACGACGTTGAGGTTGGCCCTCACTCCGACCTTGGCGAACTGGGCCGACACCGCGGCGGCCACGTTCTTCTGGACCGACTCGTCCTCGACCAGGTAGCGGAACTCGAAGCGGACGCCGTCGCGCACCCGCACGCCGTCGTCTCCCATCTCCCAGCCGGCCTCGTTGAGTTTCTCGTTGGCCAGATCCACGTCGAACTGGTTGAACTGCTCCACCGCGGGGTCGTACTGGCGGTCGGTGGTGGGGAACGGCCCGTAGGTGGCCGCGCCGTTGCCGGCCAGGATGGCGTTGACCATGCCCTCGCGGTCCAGCGAGTGCGACAGCCCCTGGCGGGTGAGCACGTCGCCGAACAGCTCGTCGTAGTCCCGGTTCATGGCCAGGTGGAAGCCCGACCACTCGGGATGGCGGATCACGGTCAGGTCGGGGTTGTTCTCCAGCCGGCCGATGTCGATGTGGGCCGGGTTGATCAGCGTGTCGATGTCGCCGTTCTCGAGCTGGGTGGCCCGCTGGCCCTCCTCGGTGATGACCGTCCAGCGGATGGCGTCGAGGTAGGCCGGGCCCTTGTTCTCGAAGAAGGGCGTGTTCGAGCCGGGATAGTCGGCCCACCGGTTCACCAGCACATGGCTGCCCGGCTGCCACTCCTCGTGGGTGAACGGCCCGGTGCCGTCGGCGAACTCGGTGCCGTAGGACGACTCCGGGTTCAGCGTGCCGTCGGCGTTGAGGGAGCTTTCCTTCCATGTGTTGATGTTGAGGATGCGCCAGTAGCCGGTCTTGTGGGGGCCGAGCGCGCCCACCCAGGGGTTCTTCATCTTCATGATGACGGTGTTGCCGTCGGCCTCGTAGGTGTCGACCGGAGCGGCCAGCCCGGCGATGAAGCTGAAGGCCTGCACCGAGCGGTAGAACTCGGCCACCATCTCGGCGTCGACGGTGCCGCCGGAGTGCGAGAGCTTGCCGTCGGGAATGTCGAAGGTGTAGGTGAGTCCGTCGTCGGAGACCGAGAAGCCCGAGGCGAACTGGGGAACGTCGGCACCGGACGGGTCGTTCGACAGGATGGCCTCGTAGATGGCGAAGAAGGCCGGGTCGTACCAGTTGGTGGTGAGCGGGTCGTGCTTGGAGACGTCGCGGTTGTAGCCCTCCCGCAGCGTGCCGCCCTGGGTCGGGCCCGAGGGCTCGGGGGCCGCGGTGGTGGCTGGGGCCGCGGTGGTGGTAGCAGCGGGCGCGTCTTCGGCGTCGTCGCCGCAGGCGGCCAGGATGGTGGCCGCGGCGGCCACCCCGACACCCGACAGGCCGAGGCGCTTCATGAACGCCCGCCGGTCGAGTTGATTGGCCTGGTACTGGTCGGCCAGTTCGGCGACCTCCGGGCCGTACTCATCGCTTATCCATGAAGTCCCCATGGGACGCCCCCTTCTTCCAGAGTGGTGTACACGCGGCCGACACGATCGTGGCGGCGACCGGCGCGGCGATTGTATACCAAAATGTCAGACCGTTGCCAGTCGCGGCCGGTACGGGCTCTACCGGTCCCTCAGCGGTCGTCGAACGCCTGAGCCGACGGGTACGAGGCCCGGAACTGGCGTGCCGCCTTCGCGGTCCAGTGCTTGCCGAGAGGCACGGTCAGCTCGACCCGCTGGGGGTCGGCGCAGGGCTGGCCCTGGGCCACGTGCAGGGCAGTGGCGTCGCCCGTGTGCCGCAGCACGTAGGAGTAGACGGTCCGGTAGCCCTGGTGGTTGCAGATGCCGGTGTCGCCGTCGTCGTGGGAGCGTTGCAGATCGAAGATGTCGTCGATCCTGCCGGCCTCCTGCACGCGGCGCTGGGCGGCGGCCAGCCGCTTCCGGGTGGTGACGGTGTCGTCGTCGCCGGGATGTGGCTTGAGCGCGATGTGGTGGTTGGATCGGGCGGTCGGTGCAGCCAGCTCGGTCGCATCGATGCGGTCGCCTCGCACCTCGACCGCGGCCGCGCCCGAGGCGTCGATCATGATCAGGTTGGCCCACAGGTAGGGCCGGGACTCGACGGCCTGGCCCACCGCGGCGACCGCGGAGCCGACGTCGCGTCCCTCGCGCAGGGCGATCTCGGTCAGCTCGTCGTAGTTGGCGTGGCCCTCGATGGTGCGCACGTTGGAGTCGCAGCACAGCAGCCCGTGCTCGTTGGCGCCGATGGAGAAGCCCGAGAACTCGTCGAGGTCCGGGTCGGTGCCGGCCCAGGTTGAGACGCCCCGCACCCCGAACACGCCGGGCTCGGTGATCAGCCGGTCGTCGAAGTGGGTCCGGCCGAAGTCCTTGTTCTTGAACAGCAGGTAGTCGCCGTCACCGATTCGCAGCACGCCGGTGGTGCACATGGGTCCCTCCCTCGGCTGCGGCCCCCCTGGAGTTGGCGCCGGGCCCAAGAACGTAGCGGACGTATACATGGACCGGACGGGGTGCCAAGACTCGACCGGCAGATGGCCTCTGACCTCTGCAAATAGCTCAGACTCAGGACTGCGTTGTCACTTGAGCATCGCTGCGCAGCCTGGTGCTCGGGAGCGGACCAGGCTAGCCTTGAACCCAGGTGAACGCAGGGAGAACGCGCGCTGACGGCCCCGAACGCTGCTACGACATCAGTCTGTTTCATTATATGCTGGCTTCGATTCTTATTCTCGGGGATTCTCCGCCGACGGCTCGGGGGTGCGGCGTGTGGACGCTGCCGGGAGTTGGGCGTCGCGCGCCAACTGTGCTCCGACGACCGAGTTGAGGGGCGCGCTACGCTGGCGCGAGGTTCGGGATCGTGATCAATGTGCGATGCTCGTCCGCTTTCGGCCGCAGCTCCGGAGGCTGCTCGCGTTGAAGGAGGCCTCCCATGAAGACCATGACCGTGGATGACGGCCTCTATGGCACCCTCGAGATGGCGGCTGATCGCAATGGCAGGCCGGTCCAGGAGCTGGTGAACGAGGCCATCGTTTCCTGGTTGGCGGATGCTGCGATGGACGACGCCGAGCGGGCGACGATCGAGCAGGCGCGCGCCGAGGCCGTCGAGCAGGGCGGCGTCGAGTTCGAGGCATTCCTCGACCAGCTCCCGGAGGACCGGGATTGATTGTCGGCGTCGTATCGGGTTGAGCTGTCTCCGGGTCGCGAGGCGGGACGAGCGCACGTATCGAGACTTGTAACCGGCCGGATTCGAGGCGACGGGCTGCTATCCGCTCGTCTTCTGAGGGTGTGGTCGGCGGACGGGCAGGGTTATTCGGGTCGGGTGGTCGGCGTCGTGCAGCACGGTCTGGGTGGCCGGCACGGCAGCCAGGATGTTCTCGCGCAGGGGGCGGCCGCCCGAGTTCAGGTTGCGGTCCCACTGCGGGAAGTCGGAGCTGGAGACTGTGAGCCGCAGGCGCGACCCGGCCGGCACGTGCGCTCCGACCGGCCCGAGGTCGATCCTCAGCTCGTAGATCTCGCCTGGGGTGATCGGCTCGGGTTCGCTGAGCGAGTGCCGGTAGCGGGCCCGCAGGATCCCCTCCTGGAGGTTGGTGCTGCGGCCGGTCCCGTCCACGACGCACAGGCGCGCCGTGAAGTCGGTGTCGGGCGCGGTGCTGGCCGCGTGCAGCGTGACCGACACATCGCCGAGCAGCTCGATGCCGGAGTCGAGGGGTTCGGAGGTGTACACCAGGATCATGCGGGACACCTCGGCGCCGTGCTGGTCGGCGGGGCCCATGGGCGTGATGGTGTCGAAGCAGCACGAATGCCCGCCCAGGCTCGGGATGGGAACGCTCGGGTCGTAGACGAAGAGGTCGGGCGGCTCGGCCCCGGGGACGGTCCGGTCGAGCCTGCCGTCGCCGAACTTGGAGTTGGCCCGCCCTCCGGAGTGGACGTACCACTCCTCGGTCGCCGAGTCCGGCGGCGGCCACTCGTCGAAGTCGCGCCACCCGCCGTCGAGGGTGAACACCGTGACCGGATGGTCGAGCACGCCGTTGTCGACGCCCTTGAGCGTGCAGTCGAACCAGCGCAGATGCCAGTCGTCGATCTCGTTGGTGCTCGGGCCCTCGCAGCCGCAACGCCCCGTCGGGGTCCAGGGCATGTGGGTCCAGGGGCCGATCAGCAGCTTCTGGGCGTGCCGGGCGGGACGGCTGCCCGCAGCGCTTCGCAGTCCGCTGAAGTTCTTGACCGTCCCGGTCAGGAACACGTCCCACCAGCCCCCGAAGTGCAGCGCCGGCACGTCGATGCGGCTGTAGTCGGCGTCGATGCTCCAGCGGTGCCAGTAGTCGTCGTAGCTGCAGTGCTCCAGCCAGTCGTGGAAGTACGGCGCGTAGCTGTCCTGCAGCGGGGGGAACTCCGACAGGGGCAGGTGCCAGAACCAGGCTTCGGCCCCGCCCAGCGCCGCCGACAAGGACTCGGCCGCGGCCCGGTCGCCGGCCCGCACCGCCGAGCCGACGGCCAGCACGGTGGCCCAGTAGCACACGAAGGCCGCCGCCAGAGCCCCGCCGTTGTAGGTCCAGCCCTCGTAGTACTGCGAACCGGTGAAGCCCGGCGCCATGGTCTTCAGTGCAGCGGGCCGGGTGACGGCGGCCAGCAGCTGGGTCGCCCCGACGTAGGAGAACCCGAACATGCCGACGTCGCCGTTGGAGCCCGGCAGGCCCGCGGCCCATTCGACGGTGTCGTAGCCGTCGTCCATCTCGTGCTTGAACGGGTAGAAGTCGCCCTCAGAGCTGTAGCGGCCCCGGGTGTCCTGGATCACCACCATGTAGCCGTGGGAGACGTACCAGGAGGGATGGGTGTTGCCGAAGGTCGACACGTTGACCCGCTTGTCGTACGGGCTGCGCGACAGCAGCACCGGGACACCGCCCGCCGGCACGTCCGCGGGCCGGTACACGTCGGCTCGCAGCACGGTGCCGTCGCGCATGGCGGCGGGCACGTCCCGCTCGACGGTGACCGCCATTCCGGGCAGGCTCTCGATTGTCATGGCAGGTCTCCAGTCCTCGATTCCGTTGGCGGCAGGCCGCTCAGATTCCGGCCACGGCGGACTCGACGGTCGGCAGGTTCTCGATTGTCATGGTGACTTTCCGGTGTGTCAGTATCGGCCTGTACTTCCCGGGCGTAGGGCCCGAGGTCGATCCAGGGGTGTTATCGATGAGCGAATTCAAGCAGGAGCGCTACTACGAGGAGGATTCCGGCGCCGGCGGGATCCCCGCCAATCAGGTGGCGGAGTTCCTGGCCGGCGCCGACAGCACGTGGCTGCTCAAGCTGGCCCACGTCAAGCCCGATGGATGGCCCATGGTGGTGCCCCTGTGGTACCAGTGGGACGGCGAGGCGTTTCTGGTGGTGGGGCGCAAGCGCTCCGAATGGGTGGAGGACCTGCGGCGCGAGCCCCGCTGCGCGGTGTGCATCGAGGAGCTCGCCCATCCCCGCATCCGCAAGGTGCTGGCCCAGTGCACGGCAGAGATCGTCGAGGGCCCCGCGGTGGGGGAGGACTCCCAGTGGGTGCCGGTCGCCGAGGAGATGGCCGTTCGCTACACCGGTCCCGAGGGACCCGAGCAGCTCAAGATGTCGTGGGGATGGGAGCGCTACCTGGTGAGGCTCGTGCCCCGTGACGGCCGTCTGGTCACCTGGCAGGGAGCGGACTGGGCGCTGCGATACTTCGATCCCGGTCAGCGTCCCGACCTGGAGGCGCAAGCGAGCGCGAAGAGGACGTGACTCTCGCGTGAGGGCTCCCGCTGAGAAGGCTGCCGCGCTGCGCCGGTCCGAGATCCGGGTGCTGTTCGATGCCGCGGCCCGCATCGGCCGCGACGTGATCCGGCTCGAGGTGGGCGAGCCCAGCTTCACCACGCCCGCCCACGTGATCGACGCTGCGGCGCGGGCCGCTCACGACGGCCACACCGGGTACGGGCCCAACGGCGGTCTCACCAGCCTGCGCGAGCTGCTCGCCGGCAAGCTGCGCCGGGTCAACGGCATCGAGGCCTCCATCGACGAGATCGTGGTGACGCCCGGGGGCATGAACGCGCTGTACTCGGTGTACCTGGCGCTGCTGGAGCCGGGCGACGAGGTGCTGCTGCCCACCCCGGGATTCCCGAACATGGACGAGACCGTCACGCTGTTGGGGGGTCGGCCGGTGTTCTACCCCCTCGGGGCCGAAGCAGGCTTCATGCCCGAGATCGAGGCTCTCGAGGCTCGGGCGACGGAACGGACCAAGATCCTGTTCGTGAACACGCCGGCCAACCCGACCGGCGCGGTCTACCCGCCTTCGCTCATGCAGGACCTGGTGGATTTCGCTGCTCGCCACGACCTGTGGCTGCTGTGTGACGAGGTCTACGACGAGATGGTGCTGTCCGACGGCTGCGTGCACACCGCGGCCGCGCCCCTGGACCCCGACGGCCGGGTGATCACGGTGTGCAGCTTCTCGAAGGTCTACGCCATGACCGGCTGGCGCGTCGGCTACGCGGTCGCGCCGGTCGTCATGGCCGACCTGTTGCGCAAGCTGCAGGAGCCGCTGGTGTCGTGCCCGAGCACGATCTCCCAGAAGGCGGCCGAGGCCGCCCTGACCGGGCCCCGCGCCCCGTACGAGCAGATGCTGGACGCCTACCGCCGCCGCCGAGAGGTGGCCCTCGACGTGGCGGCCTCTACGGGAGTGCGGGCGGTGGCGTCCGACGGCACCCTCTACATGCTGCTGGACGTCTCCGGCTCGGGCCTCGACGACTTCGACTTCGCATTGGAGCTGCTCAACTCGCACTCGGTGAGCGTGGCGCCGGGCTCGGTCTTCGGGCCCGCCGGGAGGGGCTGGGCCCGGATCTCGCTGGCCGCCGAGGAGGATCTGATAGCCGAGGGCGTCCGCCGGCTGGCGAAGACCCTCCACGAATAGTGGAAACAGGAGCCGAACAAGGGTGAAGCAATCAGACCACTACAGAAGAGGTACGCAGGAATGAGTTCGACGCAGACCTCAACGATGGCGGATCGGGCTCGCGCCTATCTCGACGGGCGCGACGGCGAGGTGCTCGAACTGGCCCGAGACCTGATCCGGACCCCGTCACCCAACCCTCCCGGCGATGAGCGGGCCGTGGCCGACCTGGTCACCGAGAGGCTGCAGGCACTCGGCATTGACGACATCACCCGTGTCGGGGCCCAGGAGGAACGGCCCAACGTGCTGGCCCGGGTGAAGGGCAACGCGCCGGGCCAGACCTTGGTCCTGTCGGGGCACATCGACACCAAGCCCGCCGGGGACATGGAGGCCTGGGAGACCGACCCCTGGGATCCGGTGCTGCGCGACGGTCACCTCATCGGGTTGGGCTCAGGCGACATGAAGGCCGCGGTGGCCGGGATGATGTACGCGGCCGCCGCCCTCCACCACGCCCAACAGAGCGGCAGCGCCGATGAGGGATTCGCCGGTGAGCTGCTGCTGGTGTTCACCGCGGACGAGGAGGCCGGTGCGGTGTTCGGGTCCAAGTGGCTGGCCGAGAACGGCCACCTTCAGGCCGACGCCGCCATCATCGGCGAACCCAGCGGCATCACCGCTGAGTGGCAGTCCGTCCACCTGGTGTCGAGAGGAGCGGCCCTGTTCAAGGTGGCCCTGACCGGAACCCAGATGCACTCCTCGATCTCGGACCGCATTCCGGGCATCAACGCCACCGTGAAAATGGCCCGCCTGATCGATCGAATGGACCGCGAGCTCCTGTCCTACCTGTCCTACGACCAGCACCCGCTGTGCCCGACCGGTCCGACCGTCAACGTGGGGGTGATGGCTGAGGCCGGCGTGTTCTACGGCGTCTACCCCGGGAACGCCGAGTTCGCCTGCGACGTGCGGACCTTGCCGGGAATGACCGAGGAGTCGCTCAAGGCCGACATCGGACGCTTCCTCGACGACGCCAGGGCCGACGATCCGGACCTGCGAGCGGAGCTCGACTGGTTCCTGACGGTTCCACCGGTCGAGATCGATGCCGACCACCCGGTGGTCGGCGCCCTTGTCGAAGCCGGTCGGGAGGTCCTGGGAACCGCCCCTGACCTCGACGCCTTCCCGGGCGCCACCGACGCGCCCTACTTCCAGCTCACCGCGGGCATTCCGACCGTGGCCGCGTTCGGTCCGGGCATGCTGCCCCGGGCCCACAGCCCGAACGAGTACATGGACGCCGACGGGGCCGCACTGTCGGCCAGCATCTACGCCCTGGCCGCGTTGCACTACCTCGGCGAGGCCGGCGGCGACGGGTAGAGAGTCGAATGACCATCCCGATCGCCGAGCTCTGCGAGCGCTACCGGCGCGTCTCCGTGTCGGTGGTGTGCGACGCTCTCTACGAGTTGGGTCTACCCGAGCGGGTGCTGCCCAGCAGCCTGCGCCCGCTGCTGGGTGACGACACCATGGCCGGGATCGCCTACACGCTGCGGGGCCGGGCCATCCGCCCCGCGATCGGCTGGGAGCGCGGCATCGAGCGCATCGAGTCGTACCTGCGGATGTTCGACGAGCTGTCGCCCCACTCGGTGCTGGTGTCGTCCAATCCCGGCAGCGAGGTGGGCCACTTCGGCGAGCTGACCGGGAACGCGGCCAAGCAGCGGGGCTGTGCCGGAGTGGTGCTCGACGGCAACCTGCGAGACCTCGACGGCCTGCTCGACATCGGACTGCAGGTGTTCTACCGGGACCTGTCCCCGCTCAACGCCATCGGTCGCTGGGAGATGGAGGCGTCTCAGGTGCCGGTGACGATCGGCGACGTCGTCGTGGAGCCGGGCGACCTGATCGTCGCCGGCCGCGACGGCGTGCTGGCCGTTCCCGGCGGCGAGAAGGAGCGCGTGCTGGAGCAGGCCGAGTCGATCGACGGCTCCGAGGCGCAGGTGCGCCAGGACATGCGCGAGGGCGCCTCACCGTGGGAGGGACTGGAGCGCCATGGCCACATCTGATCCGGCCAGGCCGGCGCGATCGGAGGCAAGCGGTTGATTCACGAGCTCGTGGTGCCCCAGATGGGGGTGGTGGAACAGGTACTCGTGGTGGAATGGCTCGTCGATGACGGCTCGGAGGTGGCCGTCTCCGACCCGGTGGTGGTGGTCGACACCGACAAGGCAGAGACCGAGCTGGAGGCCCCCGCGTCGGGCCGCCTGACGATCCTGGTGGAAGCCAGCGACGAGGACGAGGTCGCCGTCGGCACCGTGCTGGCGACCATCGCCGCGCACGGGTGAGCGGATGAGCGGGCTGTTCTCGCTGGAGGGCACCGTCGCGGTGGTCACCGGCGCGGCCGGAGGGCTCGGCGCCCCGATAGCCGAAGCGCTGGCCGGCGCGGGCGCCTACGTGGTGTGCGCCGACGCCGACCCAGAGCCCAATCAGGCGCTTGCGCAGCGTCTGGGAGCCGATCGGGCCGAGGCCGTGACCACCGACGTGTGCGACGAGGCGTCGGTGCAGGCCCTGGCCGATCGGGCCGAGGCTGTCGCCGGGAGCATCGACGTGCTGGTCACCTGCGCGGGGATCGGAGGACGGGGGGCAGCGGCCGACTACGACGACGAGCTCTGGGCCCGCGTGATCGACGTGAACCTCACCGGCAGCTTCCGTACGTGCCGGGCGATCGGGCGTCGCATGGCGGCACAGCCCCAGGGCGGCTCCATCGTCAACATCGCGTCGATCCTGGGAGAGGTCGGCTTCGCCGGCAGCGTGGGATACCAGGCCTCCAAGGGCGGGGTCGTGCAGATGACCCGCACCCTGGCGGTGGAATGGGCCCCGCACAACGTCAGGGTCAACGCCATCTCGCCCGGGCACGTGGGCACGCAGCTGGTACGCCGCCTGTGGGAGACCGAGCCTGAGTTGAAGGACCGTTTCGAGAGCCGTACCCCGCTGGGCCGGCTGGCCGAGCCCTCCGACATGGTGGGTGCGGTGGTCTTCCTGGCCTCGCCGGCGTCGGCGATGGTGACCGGTCAGATTCTGGCCGTCGACGGCGGCTACACCGCCCAGTGAACATGGCACCGACGGGGATGGACCGGTCCGAGGCTCTGGCCCTGCACCGGACGATGGTGATGATCAGGGTGTTCGAGAGCCGGGTCGAGGCGCTGTTCTCCGCCGGGAAGCTCCCCGGCTTCGTGCACACCTACCTGGGCCAGGAGGCCATCGCGGCCGGTGTGTGCTCGCAGTTGCGGCCCGACGACTACATCACCTCGACCCACCGCGGCCACGGCCACGCCCTGGCCAAGGGGATGGCTCCGGCCGCGCTGATGGCCGAGCTGTACGGGCGGGCCGACGGTGCGTGCCGGGGCCGGGGCGGCTCGATGCACGTCGCTGACTTCTCCCTTGGGATGCTGGGCGCCAACGGCGTCGTCGGCGGCGGGTTCGGGATCGCGTCCGGGGCGGCCCTGTCGGCCCGCTACCGGGGGGCCGACAAGGTCGCGGTGTGCTTCTTCGGCGACGGCGGGATCAACAAGGGCACGTTCCATGAGGCCCTCAACTTCGCCTCGCTGCACCGTCTCGGTGTGGTCTTCGTGTGCGAGAACAACCAGTACGCGCAGTTCACGGCGCGGCAGCGCACCACCTCGGTGGACGACCTGGCCGTGAGGGCCGGTGCCTACTCCATGCCCGGCGAGACGGTCGACGGCAACGACGTGGGCACGGTGGCGGCTGCGGCCGCGCGGGCAGTCGCCCGGGCCCGCGCCGGCTCCGGGCCAACGCTGCTCAACATGGAGACCTACCGGTTCGGCGGCCATTACGTGGGGGACGCCGAGGTGTACCGCGACGCCGCCGAGGTGGACGAGCACCGCGACCGCGATCCGATAGGGCGCTGGGAGGCGGTGCTGGTCGAGCGAGGCTGGCTGGACGAGGACGAGCGCGCCGCGGTGTGGGAGCACGCCGCCGGGGTGGTCGGCGAGGCCGAGCGCCGGGCCGAAGACGGTGCCCTGCCCGAGCCCGACACTGCCCTCGACGACGTGTTCACTCCGGCTCGGCCGCCACCGGTCCACGTCGGCGCAGAACCGGGCGACGCAGCCGACGCCACTGGTGCCGGGGAGGCCCCCCAGACCCGCCGGATGACCTTCGGTCAGGCCACCGTCGATGCGATGGCCCGGGCCATGAGAGAAGACGGCGGGGTCTTCACGCTGGGCGAGGACATCTCGTGGGGCGGCAACTTCGGCCAGTTCCGCGGCCTGGTGGACGAGTTCGGGCCGCGCCGGGTCATGGACATGCCCATCTCGGAGGCGATCATCGTGGCCGTGGCGGTGGGGGCCGCCACCGCGGGACTGCGCCCGGTGGCGTCGATGAGCTTCGTCGAGTTCACGCTGGGCGCTATGGACGAGATCGTCAACCAGGCGGCGAAGTTCCGCTACCTGTTCGGGGGGCAGGTGTCGGTGCCCATGGTGCTGCGGGCCTCCGACGGGGTGCTGCGATCCTCCGCCGGGCAGCACTCCTCCAGTCTCGAGGGCCTGTTCACCCACATGCCGGGCCTGAAGGTGGTGGCCCCTTCGAATCCGGCCGACGCCAAGGGGCTGCTGCGCACCGCCATCGACGATCCCGACCCGGTCATCTACCTGGAGCACAAGAAGATCACCGCGCAGCGCGGCGCGGTTCCCACCGGCGACCATCGGGTGCCGTTGGGTTCCGCAGCGGTGGCCCGGCAGGGGTCCGACGTGACGGTGGTGTCCTACTCGGCGATGACCCTGAACGCTCTGGCCGCCGCGGCGCAGCTGGCGGAGGAGGGCGTCGAGGCCGAGGTGATCGATCTGCGGTCGCTGGTGCCGCTCGACTTCGAGACGGTGCTGGCGTCGGTGGCCCGCACCCGCCGGGCGGTGGTGGCCCACGAGGCGTGGCGCTTCGGCGGTCTCGGCGCCGAGCTGGCCGCCCAGCTTCACGCCGAGCTGTTCGGGGAGTTGGAGGCGCCGGTGGCGCGGGTCGGCGCCGCTTCTGCGCCGATCCCGTTCAGCCCGCCGCTGGAGGCCGCGGTGGTGCCCGGCCCCGACGAGGTGGCCGCGGCAGTCCGTTCCGTGCTGGCCTGAGAGGCCGCGCGGGTAGGCGAGCGAATCCGGCACATACGGGCGCGGCCGTGGGCTGTGTTGCCTTGGTTTGGGCGGCCCTCAGGTCGCAGCGAACAAGAGCGGGAAACACACCCTGCACCGCGACGCGACCTCACCTACTCGCGCACGTTCTTGGGAGCCTCAGATCGTCGAGTCGGCGCCGGGTTCGGCGGCCGCGTCGTGGTCCCAGTCGGTGTGCAGGTCGCCGAAGGTGCGGTGGAACGTGAGCGCGGTGTCGTCGCAGTGCGATCCCGGTCCGCCATGCAGGACGCCGGCCGGGCGGAAGAAGTACGTGCCCGCTCCGGCGGTGAGCGCTTCGTCCGGGTCCTCGTGCCGTTCCCGGAGGGTGATCTCGCCGTCGATGACGAAGCACTCCTCGTGATGGGGGTGGCTGTGCCATCGGCCGTCGCGGTGGTCCCACTGGTGGGCTCCGCCGAGCCAGACGTCGCCGACGGGGCCCCGCCCCAGGGGCTTCATGAGCCTCCCCGGCATCTGCGGCACCGGAACCCAATCCTGCTCGGAGGCCCGTGCAGGCGTGAGATCGGCCGGCCTGCCCGGATAGGACTGGTGGTACCGGACCGGGCCCGACGTCATCAGCAGGGCCGCGCCGTCATGGGCCGCTCGCAGCCTGCCAACGACCCGGTTCTGCGGGATGTGGAGGTAGTCGCCGGTCTCCAGGACATGGTCGTCGACCGCCAGCGCGCCCTGGACCATGAACAGCTCCACCGTCGCGGTGAAGGCGCCGGGTGTCTCGGATCCCCACCCCGAGCCCGGGCGCACCAGCCGGGTGCTCGACCCCCGCAGGTCGGTCGACAGGATGCGGGCCTCGAGCGATCCGCTGATCCCGGGAATGGTCATCGAGCGGGTCGGCAGCGAGGCGTCGTCGATGCCGACCAGATGGGTGACGTTCCTGTCGACCAGGGCCGGATCCATGGCCCCTGTCTACGCCCATCGGCCGCTCTGTGCGCAGCGAAGCCGCCCCAGCGGCAGGATTGCACACAGAAGCCGCCGTCTTGGGGAGCGGTTGCCGGTCCGGACGGCCCTTGCGCCGGGCATCGGATGCTCAGGCGTCGAGAACCTGGAAGCCGGCCTCGGCGACGTCCACCACCGGCGGCAGGGTCGACCACGGGAAGTTGATCCACCGGTCGGTGCGCCTCCACACGTACTCGCATTTGACCAGCGAGTGCGACTTCTCGTACAGCACCGCCGAGCGCACCTCGGCCACCTCGTCGAGGCAGTAGTCGCGCACCAGCTTGAGGGTGTGGCCGGTGTCGGCCACGTCGTCGGCGATCAGGACCTTGGACTGCCGGTGGTCGACCAGATCGAGCTGCGGCGGCAGCACCACCGGAACCTCCAGGCGCTCGCCCACGCCGGTGTAGTACTCGCAGTTCATCACGTACACGTTCTTGACCGACAGCGCGTAGCCCAACGACCCTGCGCAGAACAGCCCGCCCCGGGCGATGGCCAGGATCATGTCGGGCCGGTACCCGTCGTCGGCGACCATCTGCGCCAGCTCGCGGACGCCGTGCCCGTAGAGCGCCCAGTCCATCTCCTCGCGTGCTGCGTTATTGTTCACGCCCGCCGATCCTCCTCGTTCGCGTTAGGTGCCGTAGTACTACTAGGTTGCGCCGGCTCTCGGTGGGATCTAGCGCACCGACTGCATCGCTACGGAGATGCGGCGGTGGTCGCGCAGCATCTGCTCGGTGCCGGCGGCTCGAAGCTCGCCGTCGGACACCACCAGGCGGCCGGCGACGATCGTGTGGCGCGCCGACACCGGGCCGCAGCGCAGCCACGCCTCGATCGGGTCCGACCAGGCGCCGGCGAAGGCGATCCCGTCGAGGGGCCACACCGCGATGTCGCCGCAGGCGCCCACCGTCAGCTCGCCTATCTCCCCGGCCCGCCCGAGGCAGGCGGCGCCATCCCGGGTGGCCATCTCCAGCGCCTCCCGGGCGGAGAACAGCCCGGCCCGGCCGGCCTGGCCGTCGCGCAGGCGGGCCATAAGCATGGCGTTGCGGGCCTCGGTCCACATCGAGCCCGAGTCGGCCGACGCCGAGCCGTCCACCCCCAGGCCCACCGGCACCCCCGCGGTCCTCAGCTCCCGCACCGGGGCCAGCCCCGCACCCAGGATCATGTTCGAGCTGGGGCAGTGGGCCACGCCGGTGCCCCAGCGTCCCAGACGTGAGATCTCGGCCGGGTCGGGCTGCACGCAGTGCGCGATCCAGGAACGGTCCGAGCCCCACCCGCAGTGCTCGAAGTAGTCCACCGGGCGCATCCCGAAGGTCTCCAGGCAGAAGTCGTCCTCGCCGATGTCCTCGGCCAGGTGGGTGTGCAGCCTCACATCGAGGCGCTTTGCCAGTTCGGCGGTGGCGGTCATCAGCTCGGTCGATACCGAGAACGGCGAGCATGGCGCCAGCGCGACCCTCACCATCGAGGTGGGCGACGGGTCGTGGTGGGCGGCCACCAGGCGCTCGGACTCGGCCAGGATCACGTCGTCGGTCTGCACCGTGGAGTCGGGGGGCAGCCCCCCGTCCTTCTCGCTGAGCGACATCGACCCCCGGGTGGGATGGAAGCGCACTCCCAGGTCGGCTGCCGCGGCGATCTCGGCGGAGATCAGGTCGCCGGCCCCGGCGGGATGGACATAGAGGTGGTCGGTGCTGGTGGTGCAACCGCTCAGGGCCAGCTCGGCCAGTCCAATCCAGGCGGAGGTGTAGGCAGCCTCCTCGTCGAGGCGGGCCCACAGCGGGTACAGGGTCCGCAGCCAGTCGAACAGGTTGCCCTCGAGGGCGGGGCGGAAGGCCCGGGTGAGGTTCTGGTAGAGGTGGTGATGGGTGTTGATGAGTCCCGGCGTGACCAGGCAGTCGGCGGCGTCGACGGTGCGAGCCGCGTCCGCGGGCTCCGTGCCGGACAGGCCCACCCCGGAGACGAGCCCGCCGGTGACGGCCACCCAGCCGCCCGCGATCTCGGTTCGCTGGGCGTCCATGGCCGCGACGAGGCGGGCATTGCGGACGAGCAGGTCGGTCATGGTGTCACGTCGTCGGCGGGAACTGGCAGCGTTTTGCCCGTATAGCGCTCATTGTGCTGCCAGTTCCGGGACGGGTGTGCGGCTGGCGGCGAATTGGCAGCGTTTTGCCCGTATAGCGCTCATTGTGCTGCCAGTTCCGGGACGGGTGCGCGGCTGGCGGCGAATTGGCAGCGTTTTGCACGTATAGCGCTCATTGTGCTGCCAGTTCGTGGATGCGAGACCGGAGCGGTTCGTTCAGGAGCCGTCCCAGTCGGCGAAGGCGTCGATCATCATCTTGGCGTCCGGCCCGAGCGGGTACAGGATCGGGGTGGTGCAGCCGTTGTCGATGTAGTGGCGCACCTTGGCCCGGCACTCGTCGACGGTGCCGGCCGCGCACAGCATCTGCACCACCTCGTCGGGCACCAGCTTCGATGCCGCCTCGACCTGTTCGAGGGTGGCCGGCCAGGTCAGCACGGCCCTCACCTCGTCGAGCAGCGAGTCGGGCACGCCCGAGGCCTTCATGATGTGGGGCTGCTGGCCCAGGTACTGGGTGATCAGCAGCCGGGCGCTGTCGAGCGCCTCGGTCCGCTCGGCCTCGGAGTCTCCCGATGCCATCGAGCACACGATCAGCTGGGGCCGGTCCAGGTCGTCGACGGTTCGGCCGACCCGGGCTGCGCCCTCGGCCAGGTGCTCCATCGCCTGGGCGTTGTACTGGGGCGACACCAGGTAGTTGAACACCACCCCGTCGGCGATCTCCCCGGTGAGGGCCATCATCCTGGCTCCCGTCGCTCCGATGTAGATGGGCACGTCCTTGGGCCGGCGCTCCTGCTGGACGTAGTCGAGCTCCACCCCGTCGAACTGCACGAACTCGCCCTGGTAGGTGACGGTCTGATCGTTCAGGAGACCCCTGCAGGCCTCGACGATCTCGCGCATCGCCTTGAGGGGCCGCACCCTCTGCACGCCCACCTTCGATGCCAGCGGCTCCCACCAGGCCCCTATGCCCAGCAGGATGCGGCCCGGGGCCAGGTCGTCGAGGGTGGAGAACGTGGAGGCCAGACGGGCCGGGTTGCGGGTCCAGCAGTCCACCACGCCGCTGCCGACCTTGATGGTGGAGGTGACCGCGGCGATGGCCGCCATCGGCACCACCGCGTCGCGCACCAGGCGGGAGTCGGCCTGCCAGACGGCGTCGAAGCCCTTGGACTCGGCGTACTGGGACAGCTCCATCGACTCCGCGAGGGTGTGGGCGTCCTGGATGTAGAGGGCCGCTGGCTGGGTCATGTCTCCTCCTCGTGCCGGCCGTCGTTGGGTGACGGTGTTGCCTTACTCCCGCTCTTGTTCGCTGCGCTCACGGGCCGCTCGGGCCACGGCCTCGCTCGGCGCCTCGTGAACATCCGCATGACTCACTCCCTATCCGCTCGGCCTCCAGGGCATCTCTTCGAGCTTGGCGAACAGTCTGGCGGCTGCCTCGGCCGCTTTGGCTCTGATCTCATCCGCGTCGACCCGGGTGGGCCGGCCGTCGCGCAGCACGGTCTCGCCGTCGACGGTGACGTCGGTGGCCTGCACGCCGGTGGTGAAGGCGAGCGACCACGGGTCCATGCGGTCATACGACCACGTCACCGTGTCCTCGAGAGCCTCGGGGAACAGCCTCCAGCCGGTCTCGAGCCAGCTCCAGGCCGTTTCGGGGGTGGCGGTCACGTCGTCCTCGCGCAGGCGCACGTAGGCCACCCGGAACTCGTCGAGCATGGCCGCGCCGATCCCGTCGGTGCCGAGCGCCACCGGGTTGGGCCGGGCTGCGGGCCGGGCGTAGCCCACCGCGTTGTTCATGTTGGAGCGGGGGTTGTGCACGATCACGCCGGGGAGGTCGCGGTCGAGGTGAACGGCGTGGATCACCAGCCAGTCGTCGCGGGCCAGCGATTCCAGCCGGGCCCCGGCGGCAAGGTCCGCGGTCCCCTCCGAGACGTGGATGTGCACGCCGGTGCGGTGGTCGGCGGCCAGGCCCGCGGCAGCCTCCAGCGTGGCGTCGGAGCAGGTGAAGGCGGCATGCACTCCCACGTGGCCCCGGCCTCCGGCCCGCAGGAAGCGGTCGTTCTCGGCCAGCCCCGCGGCCGCTCCGGCCGAGCCGTGGCGGTCGGTCACGCCGTAGCAGCAGTCCACTCGCACCCCCACCTCGGCGCAGGCCGCCGCGATCACGTCGAGGGACCCCTCGATCGCGTTGGGCGACTCGTGATGGTCGATGATGGCGGTCGTGCCCGACTCCAGGGCCTCCAGCGCGCCCAGCTTGGCCGACCACTCGATTATGTCCAGATCGAGGGCCCGGTCCAGACGCCACCAGACCAGCTCCAGGATCTCCAGGAACTTGGTGGGGGTGCGGGGTGGCGCGGGCATGCCGCGGGCCAGCGCCGAGTACAGGTGGTGATGGGCGCAGACCATGCCCGGCGTGGTGCGGGTGTCCGGCTCCGGGCGCGCGGCAGTTCCGGGATGCGCGGCGGGGCCGGTCACGACCGGGGCGTCACAGGCTGGTGTGTGTTGATCGGCAGGTGGGTGCGCCACTTGCCGTCCACCTGCCGCATGGCCTCGGCCACCGCGCCGGCGGTGGGCACCAGGCCGATCTCGCCGACGCCCTTGATCCCGTAGGGGGAGTCGGGCTGGGGGGCCTCGACCAGGATCACGTCCACCGGCGGCATGTCCTTGGGACGGATGATGTCGAGCCCCCGCAGCGTGTCGAAGCGGGGCCGGCCGTCGCTGTCGCAGGGGAAGTCCTCGGTCAGTGCGTAGCCCAGCCCCATGTGGACGCTGCCCTCGATCTGGCCCTCGCAGAGCAGCGGGTTGACGGCCCGGCCCACGTCGTGGGCGGCCACCACCTTCTCCACCGCTCCGGTCCGGGGGTCGGCGATCACCATCTGGGCCGCGTAGCCGAACGTCGAGTGGATCACCGGGTGCTCGAGGCCGTCGCTGAGCTTGTCGGTCCAGTCGACCCGGTACTCGCCCTCGTAGTCGACGCCGGTGAGGCAGCCTGCGGCCAGCGCGGCCCGGCAGGCCTCGGCCACCGATCCGGCTCCCATCAGCGTTCCCCGCGAGCCGGTGGTCTGGCCCGCGCCCAGCTCCCGGCTGGTGTCGACGTACACCCTCACCGTCTCGGGCCGCACGCCGAGCTCCTCGACCGCCACCTGGAGGGCGACGGTGTGCACGCCCTGGCCCATCTCGGTCCAGCAGTGACGCACCTCGACGACGGTGTCCGGTCCGGCGGGGGTGCCGGCGGGATGGGCGGCGTCGGGCACGAAATGGACCACGGCCCGGCTGATCTCCTTGAAGCCGTTGCCGAGCCCCGAGTTCTTGAGTCCCAAGCCGAGCCCCACGGCCTTGCCGGCCGCGATGGCCTCGTCGTAGGGGCCCTTGATGGCCTCCAGGCACTCCAGGGCACCGAGGCTGCCGTCGTCCATGATCTGGCCCGGGCCCCACTCCGCTCCGGGCGTGACCGCGTTGCGGCGCCGGATCTCCCAGCCGCTGATCCCCACCGCGTCGGCGAGGCGGTCCATGGCGCCCTCCATGGCGAACTGGGCCTGGTTGGCTCCGAAGCCCCGGAAGGCGCCGCACACGCTGTTGTTGGTGCGGGCCGCGACCGCCTCGACGTCCACCACCGGCACCGCGTAGGGGCCGCAGGCGTGGCCGGCGGCCCGTTCCAGAACCTTCATGCCGACTGAGGCATAGGGCCCGGAGTCGCCCAGCATGCGGGCCAGGAGCGCGGTGAGCCGGCCCTCGCCGTCGCACCCGACGGCCAACTCGATGCGCACCGGGTGCCGCTTGGGATGCACCAGCAGCGACTCCTCGCGCGAGAACGTGGTCTTGACCGGCCGGTCCAGCAGCCAGGCGGCCAGCGCGGTCTGGGTCTGGTTGGAGCAGTCCTCCTTGCCGCCGAAGGCGCCTCCGTTGGCGACCTGCTCGACCCAGACGCGGCTGTTGTCGATGCCGAGCACGGCCGCGACCTGGTCGCGGTCGTCCCACACGCCCTGCCCGCCGGAGTACACGTCGATGCGGCGCTCGCCGTCGGCCACCTTGGGCACGGCCAGCGTCGACTCCGGCTCCAGGAAGGCCTGCTCCACCCGCTGGGTCTGGAACGTCTCGCGCACGGTGTGGGCCGACGCGGCCAGCGCCTGCTCCACGTCGCCGCCGCGGGCGTAGGACGACACCGACAGGACGTTGCCGTCGAGACCCCACACCGCGTCCTCGCAGCCGTCGGCCACCGCCGCGGCGGGGTCACAGATGGGGTCCAGCGGCTCGTAGACCACGTCGATGAGGGTTGCGGCCTGGCGGGCGGTCTCGCGGTTGTCGGCCACTACCAGCGCCAGGATGTCGCCCAGGTAGGAGGTGCGGCCGCCGGGCGGGATGAACACCGGCCAGTCCTTGTGGATCAGCCCGATCCGCAGCTCGCCCGCGACGTCGTCGCCGGTGAACACGGCGACCACCCCTGGCTGGGCTGCCGCCCGGCTGGTGTCTATCGAGACGATGTCGGCCCGGGCGTGCTCGGCCAGGTGCACTGCACCGTGGAGCATTCCGGGCGCGGTCATGTCGTCGATGTAGAGCTTGTCGCCCATGGCCAGCTCGGTCGATTCGTAGCGGGCGGCCCGGGATCCGACGCCCCGGGCGACCTCGACTGCGGTGCCGCCGGCGATCCCGTCGGCGCCGGTGGCCAGCATCTCCACCGCGTCGAGGATCTTGAGGTATCCGGTGCAGCGGCACAGGTGGGCGCCGAGGTGGCGGGAGGCCTGGTCGCGGGTGAGGTTGGCGCCGTTGCGGTCGATGAGGGCCTTGACCCGCATCACGATCCCGGGCGTGCAGAAGCCGCACTGGACCGCGCCGGCCGCGCCGAAGGCGGCCGCGTAGCGGTGGCGCTCCTCGTCGCTGAGGCCCTCGGGGGTGACGATCTCGGCGCCCTGGGCCTTGGCGAGGGGGATCTGGCACGCCACCCGGGCCTTGCCGTTGAGCAGCACCGTGCAGCAGCCGCACTGCCCCGAGGGCGAGCAGCCGTCCTTGGCCGCGATCAGCCCCAGCTCCTCGCGCAGCGCGGCGAGCAGGTGGGGATGGTCGCCGACCCGTACCGTCGAGCCGTTGCAGACGAACTCGGTGACTGCCGGTGCGACGGGCGCGACGCGCTCCTGGATATCGGTCATATCAATACCGCCTCCTAGCCCCGAACAATACACAACTTCGCGGACGGACACCCCGAAATCTCCGGGGAGCCGCTGGCTGGCGCAAATTGAGGGTTCAGCGCTCCCTGTGAAGGCCCGTGATCAGGTGCCGACGTTGACGTTTATGGTGTGCCAGCCCTCGGCTCCGTTGGGTGCCGGGGGCACCTCCCGCTCGCTCTGGGTGACGCCGTCGCCGTCGGTGGCCCGCACCTGGATCCGGTGCCGGCCCGCGGTGGGCGTCCACTCGCGGTGCCACTGCACCCAGCTCTCGTCGCCGACGGCCTCGCCCAGGTTGCAGGGCAGCCAGCCCTCGTCGTCGATGTTGACCTCGACCCGCTCGATGCCCCGGGTCGGCGCCCAGGCGATGCCCGCGATGGGCGTGGGCTGACCGGCCACCAGTCCCCGGCCGGGCACGTCGATGCGGCTCTGGGTCTTCATGGGCCCTTCCTTGGACCAGCCCCGGGGCACCCAGTAGCCGTCGAAGCCGTCCCAGGTGGTGAGGTTGATCTCCTCGATCCACTTGACGGCCGAGACGTAGCCGTAGAGGCCGGCCACCACCAGCCGGGCCGGGAACCCGTGGCGGGTGGGGAGGAACTCGTCGTTCATGCCGATGGCCAGGATGGCGTTGCGGCCGTCGTAGACCACGCCGGTCGGGAAGCCTGCGGTCCAGTCGTCCACCGACCGGCCCACCACCTGATCGGCGCCGGGCTGCACCCCGGCCCGGTCGAGCAGCACCGACAGCGGCACCCCGGTCCACACCGCGTTGCCGACCAGGTTGCCGCCCACCTCGTTGGACACGCACGACAGGGTGATGACGTGATCGGACAGGTCCATGGCCTGGATCTCGTCGAAGGTGATCTCGTAGGGGTTGTCCACCATCCCGGTGAACCGGAGCCGCCAGTCGCCCGGATCGACCTGGGGGACCCGGCCGAACGCGGTGTCGATCCGGTAGAAGCCGTCGTTGGGCGTCACGTACGAGGAAATGCCGGCGACGTCGTCGTCGAGGGTGTCGAGAGCGTCCAGCTGCTCCTGCACCGAAGGCCCGGCCGGCTGTGCGGCCACGGTGGTGGAGGTGGTGGACGCCGCAACCGCCTGCGGCTCGGTCGTCGTGGTGGTGGAGGAGGCCACCGCCTGCGGCTCGGTGGTGGGGGAGGGCCGCAGGGCGTTGGCCTCGAGGAACTGCTCGGCAGCCGACTGGCCCCGCAGGCTCCTGCCGACGCCCACCATGGCCAGGGCGGCCGCGCCGGCGCCGGCCGCGTAGAAGAACGACCGCCGGGTGGTCCCGACGACTGCGGGCGGGCGGGAGGCCGCGGGCGTCGCGGTCTCGTCCGGCTCGGCGGCCCGGGCGGTTCCAGCAGGCACGGGTCCGGCCGCAGCGGCCCGCCCGCTCGCCAGGCGGACCACCAGGAGGGTGGAGCCCGCGGCCAGCACGGCGGCCGCCAGACCCACGACCCAGGATCCGGCTGCGGGGCTGATCGGGTTGCGGGCCGCGGCCCATCCGCCCAGCAGGCCGAACAGGGCGAATCCGGCCAGGGTGACCCGCAGGCGGCCCCAAGCCGCGAAGCGCCCCAGCGCACCGCCGAGAGCCAGCGTGGCGACGACGATGCCCACGGTGAGCAGGGTCTTCTGGCTGGCAGCGAGAGTGGAGATGCTGAACCGGACCACATCGCCGGGGGTGTAGTCGCTGATCAACTCGCTCACCGCCACGACCAGGGACGGGATCGTCTCGAACGCCCCTTCCATGAGCTCGCCGAACCCCAGTCCCACCGCGGCGCCGGCGGTGCCGGCCAGAGCGCCGGTCGTGCCTGGCGATGCCGCCCGCGAGAAGGGGGTGCGTCCGGTGGTCGTGTCTTCGTCCGTCACTGTCTGCCTCTTCGCCGCCTCAGACCTTGTCCTTTCAGATGGTACGCCCTTTCCTTGGTTCAAGCGATGGGCAATAGTGGACGGATGGAAAGGGTCGCCTGCCCGCGCGTGTTCCTATGAACGACCGTTCCGGCGACCTGCGCCTCTGGGGGTACGGCGACCATGTGGCCGGCGCCGCCGATGCCGGAGCCCAGGTCGGCCGGGTGGTGCAGGTGGACCGGGGAGAGTGCGACGTGGTCGCAGCCGCCGGGATGGTTCGGGCCGGCTCGGACTCGGTGCGGGCCCAGGCCGAGATCGCCCCGGTCACCGGCGACTGGGTGCAGCTGACCCGCCAGGACGCCCTGGTTCTGATCAGCCGGGTCCTGCCGAGGCGGACGGCCCTCACCCGCCGCGACCCGGCCGAGCGGGACGCCGAGCAGGTGCTGGCGGCCAACTTCGACACCGTGGGCATCGTTGCCGGCCTCGACAGGCCGCTGCCGCCGGGTCGGTTCGAGCGCATGCTGGTGATGGCCCGCGACAGCGGCGCGTCGATCGTGATCCTGCTCACGAAGGCCGACCGGGCGGCCGACCCCGCTGCGGCCGCGTCCACGGTGAGGGCGGTGGCCGGGGATGTGGCCGTGCTGACACTGAGCGTCCGCAGCGGTGCCGGCATCCCCGAGCTGAGGTCGAGGCTCGGCGCCGGCCGCACCCTGGCGCTGGTGGGGGCGAGCGGGTCGGGGAAGTCGAGTCTGGTCAACGCCCTGGCCGGCGCCGAGGTGGCGGCCACGGCCGAGGTCCGGTCCTCGGACCGGCGGGGGAGGCACACCACCATCGCCCGCCGGCTCGTGCTGCTGCCCGGGGACGGCGGCATGGTGCTCGACACGCCGGGCGTGCGGGCCCTCGGCCTGATCGACGCTCAGGAGGCGCTGAGCCGGGTCTTCAGCGATATCGAGGAGTACGGCACCCGCTGCCGGTTCGCCGACTGCGCCCACGGTGTGGAGCCCGACTGTGCTGTGAGCGCCGCGGTCGGCAGCGGCGAGATGGATGCCCGCCGCGTCGAGCGATTCCTGGCCCTGCGCGATGAGATCGAGCAGCAGCGCATCCGCGAGGAGAAGAGAGCCCGCTCCCGCGGCCGGCGCTGACGCGGCGGCTGAGAGCGTGCGCGGGTAGGTGCAAGTCCGCTGCGTCGGGGCGGGGTGTTTCCCGCTCCTGTTCGCTGCTCTCACGGGCCGCTCGGGCCACGGCCTCGCCCGTATGTGCCGGTGTCGCTCGTCTACTCGCTCGGCCTCTATGTGAGGCGGCGGCGGTCGATCTTGCCCGACGGGTTGCGGGGAAGTTCGTCGACCAGCTCCAGCGCCTCGGGCAGCTTGTAGCGGGCCAGCGACGCGGAGCAGAAGGCCCGCAAGTCCTCCAGCGTCGGAGGGTCGGCGCGATCTCGCGGCACCACCACGGCCACGCCGATCTCGCCCATCACCGGGTCGGGACGCCCCAGCACCACCGCCTCCGCGACGCCGGGATGGGCGTCCAGGACAGCCTCGACCTCGATCGGGTAGACGTTGTAGCCGCCGCGGATGTACATCTCGGCGGTCCGCCCCGCCAGCCGGTACAGGCCCCGCCCGTCGACGGTGGCCAGGTCCCCGGTCCGCAGCCAGCCGTCGACCAGGGCCTCGGCGCTGCCGGCCGGGTCGCGCCAGTAGCTCGACATCACCGCAGGCGAGCGCAGCCAGAGCTCACCGGTCTCCCCGGCAGAGAGCCGGACCCCGCTCGCATCCCGGATCTCGGCCTCCACACCGTCGCGGGGCCGGCCGACCGAATGGCAGGCCTCGTCGTCGTCGGCGTCGAGCGCGGTGGCCAGCCCCACGCCGCCGGACTCGGTGGACGAGTAGCGGATCGAGTACGGCGCGCCGAACCGCTCTCGGGCCGCCCTCACCAACTCGGGAGACGACGGTCCCCCGCCCGCCACCACCGCCCGCACGGCAGAGAAGTCCAGCTCGCTCGACAGCGCGTGCCTGACCATCAGGGCGATCTGGGGCGCCACGCCGTTCACCGCGGCCATCCGGTGGCGGGCGACGAGCTCCAGCGCCGCTCCGGCCGACCAGCGTTCCAGCAGGTGGGTGGTCCGCCCGCAGGCCAGCATCCATGGCAGCTTCGTCATGAAGCCGACGTGGGCGAAATGCGTCGACGAGATGCCGTGGCCGCCACCCCATGCGCTCCCAGCGTCGATGCCGGCTACGGCCCGCAGCTGGCGGTCAGCGAACCAGGCTGCCTTCGGCGCGCCGGTCGATCCCGACGTGAAGCAGATGCACACCGGTCGCTCGTCGTCGTCGTCGGCGGGTGCGGGCCGCTGTGCCCCCCGAGCAGGAGAGCGGATCGAGCCGCCGGCCGCGGCCGCGCCCGCGCCGCGCTGGAGGATCTCGATGCGCGCTGTGGTCCCGTGCCCGACCAGGTGGGCGAGTCGAGGATCGACCACCACCAGATCGGCGTCGAGAGTGTCGAGGCATCCGGCCACCTCGGCCCGGGTCAGCAGCGGGTTGATCCCGGCGGTGACCGCGCCGATGCGGGCCGCGCCCAGATAGATGGCCAGGTAGTCCACGTCGGACGGCAGCACCAGGCCCACCACCGAGCCTTCTGAGAGTCCTCGCGCCCGCAGCCCGGCTGCCGCCTCGCGCCCGGCGAGTTCGAGCTGCTCGAAGCTCACCGATCCGCCCGAGGGTGTGACGAATGCCGGCCGCGGACCGAACTCGGCGGCCGCCCGCTCGATCGTCTCGGTGAGCATTCAGCGGCTGACGTTGACGCTGACGTTGTGAAATCCCTCGGCGCCGTTGGGCTTGCTGGGGATCTTGTAGCTGCCCTGGGTCGTGCCCCCGCCGTCGGTGGCTCGCACCTGGATCAGGTGGCTGCCGTGCCTGTCGGGGGTCCATGGGCGGCGCCATTGCACCCAGGTCTCATTGGTGAGAACCTCGCCCAGCTCGCAGGCGACCCAGTCCTCCCCGTCGATCTTCGTCTCGACCCGCCGGATTCCCCGGGTCGGGGCCCAGGCGACGCCCGCGATCGAGGTCGGCGCACCCACCTTGAGGCTCCAGTTCCGGTTCGGGACGTCGATGCGGCTCTGGGTCTTTACCGGTCCCCGCTTGGACCAGCCCCGTGGCACCCAGTAGCCGTCGAAGCCGTCCCAGGTGGTCAGGTGGATCTCCTCGAGCCACTTGACCGCCGAGACGTAGCCGTAGAGCCCGGCCACCACGATGCGGGCCGGGAAGCCGTGCCGCGTCGGGAGGGGCTCGTTGTTCATGCCGATGGCGAGGATGGCGTTGCGGCCGTCGTAGGCCGCGGTGGTCGGGAACCCGGCCGTGAAGTCGTCCACCGAGCGCCCCACGATCTGCTGGGCGCCGCGCTGGACGCCGGCCCGCTGCAGCAGCACGTTGAGAGGAATGCCGGTCCACACCGCGTTGTCGACGAGGTTGCCTCCCACCGGGTTGGACACGCAGGAGAGCGTGATCGCGTAGTCGGCCAGAGGCATGGCCCGGATCTCCTGGTAGGTGAGCTCGTAGGGCTCGTCCACCAGCCCGGTGATGCGCAGGCGCCAGTCGGCGGGGTCCACCTGGGGGACGGTCAGGGCCGTGTCGATCCGGTAGAAGTCGTTGCTCGGGCTGATGGGGGTGACGTAGGGCGATATGCCCGGCACGCCGTCGAGCGTGTCGAGGTGGGCCACCTGGGGCAGCGTCGACGACCTCGGCGGTTGGGTGGTGGTGGTCTCGGGTGGCGGTTGTGTGGTGGTCGTGGTGGTTTCCGGGGGCGGCTGTGTGGTGGTGGTCTCGGGTGACGCTTGCGTGGTAGCAGCGGATTCTTCGGGTGGTGGTTGTGTGGTGGTGGTTTCGGGTGACGCTTGCGTGGTAGCAGCGGATTCTTCGGGTGGTGGTTGTGTGGTGGTGGTCTCAGGGGGCGGCTGCGTGGTGGGAGTGGCCTGCTCGAGTTGGGCGGCATCGACGCTTGGCTCCGTGGTCGTCGGAGTGGCTGTCTCCTCGGGGCTTGCAGCCGACTCCGATGTGGCCTCGCCGCCGGTTCCCGTCTGATCGGCGACCACCTCGACGGCGCCCTCCTCCGGGATCTCTATGCCGTCAGGTATCTCTATGCCTTCGGGTATCTCGATTCCCTCGGGTATCTCTATGCCTTCGGGTATCTCTATGCCTTCGGGGACCTCGACGGCGGCATTGGGGTCAGCGGTGGTGGCGCCATCCGTAGCGTCAGACGGCGGCTGGGTAGTCCTCGTCGGCAGCGCGTAGATCTCCCGGGCCTGCTCAGCGGCCGACGGTCCGCGCAGGCCCCGACCCAGTCCGACCAGGCTGAGAGCGGTGGCCGCCGCGCCGGCGGCGTAAGCGAAGAAGGACCGTCGGGTCCCGACCCGCTCGCGTCGGCGGGTCGCATGGTCTTCGTCGGATCCCTCGGTGGCCGCAGCGAGCCCGTCGGCCGCGGACGCCCGGCTGACCAGGAACAGCGTGGCGGCTGCACCCAGAGCGGCGGCTGTCAGGGCCACGATCCACGATTGAACGGCCGGGCTGATCGGGTTGCGGGCCGCGGCCCAGCCGCCGATCAGGCCGAACACGGCGAATCCCGCGCCGGCGGCGACGCGGCGGCTCCGGGCCGCCAAGTGGCCGAACAGGCCGCAGACGGCCAGCGACACCACGACGATGCCCACCGTGAGCACGGTCTTCTGGCTGTCCCCCAGGTTGTCGATGCTCAACGACACGATCGCGCCCGGCGTGTAGTCGGTGACCACCTCACCCACCGCGATCACCAGCGACGGGATGGTTTCGCTGACGCCCTCGATCAGCTCGCCGAAGCCCAGCGACACCGCGGCGCCCAAGATTCCGGCGAGGAATCCTGCCGACCCGCTGACGGTCGGACGACCTGGCGTTGAAGCCTCTGGCGGGGGAGCGTCCCCGGGGTCGGGCACGCCCACGATTGTACGCTCAGACCGGATGGATTCTCGGTTCGACCCTGCGCTCGCCGGTTTCGCCGACGAGGTGCGGACCTGGTTGGAGGAGCACCTGGTCGGGGAGTTCGCCCGGTACCGGGGCCGCGGCCTCACCGGGCAGGAGGATGTGCCGGTCGAGGTGCAGCTCGCCTGGGAGCGCGAGCTGGCGTCGGGAGGCTGGCTCGGCCTCGACTTCCCGGAATGGATCGGCGGGCGGGGCTGCACCCTGGCCGAGCAGGTCGTCTTCTTCAACACCTACACCGAGGCCCGCGCGCCCGGGCGGCTTCCCAACGTGGGCGTGATGCTGCTCGGTCCCACGCTCATGGCCTTCGGGTCGGAGCGGCAGCAGCGCCGCTTCGTGCCGGCCATCCTGGCCGGCGAGGAGCTGTGGTGCCAGGGCTACTCCGAGCCCGGCGCAGGCAGCGACCTGGCCGGCGTGGCCACGCGGGCGACCCTGCAGGGCGACGTGTGGGTGATCAACGGGCAGAAGGTGTGGACCTCGCTGGCCCAGCACGCCGACTGGATCTTCGTGCTGGCCCGCAGCACGCCCGAGTCGCAGCGCCACGCCGGGCTCAGCTACCTGCTCGTGCCCATGGACCAGCCCGGCATCGAGATCAGGCCCATCGTGCAGCTCACCGGCGGCATCGAGTTCAACGAGACGTTCTTCGACGGTGCCGTCACCGAAGCGGGCCTCGTGGTGGGCGGCGAGGGGAACGGCTGGAAGGTGGCCATGGGCACCCTCGCCTTCGAGCGGGGAGCCAGCACCCTGGGCCAGCAGACCAGCTTCCGCCAGGAATTGGACAGCCTCGTGGCCGAGGCCCGAGCGTCGGGACGCATCGACTGCGACGTGCTGCGCTCGGACCTGGTCCAGTGCCACATCGAGCTGGAGATCCTGCGCTACAACCAGCTGCGGCTGCTCACATCCCTGACCCATGACGCGGCCGCGGGGCCCGAGCAGTCCATCGGCAAGCTCTACTGGGCATCGTGGCACCGGCGTCTGGGCGAGCTGGCGATGAGGGTGCGCGGCGCTGGGGCGATGGTGGCCGACCCGGGGGCGGGCGCTCACGCCGGCGAGGGCGGGATCGACTACCCGCTCGACCGCTGGCAGCGCACGTTCCTCTACTCCCGGGCCCACACGATCTATGGGGGAAGCAACCAGATACAACGCAGTATCATAGGAGAGCGGGTTCTGGGCCTCCCGCGGGAGCCGCGATAGCCGGCAGAAATCCCGCTAGCGTGCAGACCGCCGGGGGACGGACACAGGAATGACACAAGAATAGGGAGAAGCGATGGGTCGGCTCAGCAATACGTGGCATCTGGCCAAGATCTCTTGGGGGGTGCTCAAGAAGGACCGGGAACTGCTGTGGATGCCGGTGCTGTCGTTCCTGGCGTCGGCGGTCGTGATCGTGATGGTGCTCGTGTTGACGTTCATCACGCTGTCCACCGAGTCCACGCACGACCAGACCACCATGGAGTTCAACCCGGCCATGATCGTGGTGTACGTGCTGGCCGCGATGGTCCTCGGCGTGATCGCCGTGTTCTTCAACGGCGCGCTGGTGGCCGGGGCCCACGAGCGGCTCACCGGCGGTGATCCGACGGTGCGCAGCGCCATCGGCCGGGCGTTCGCCCGCATCGGCGGGCTGGTCCCGTGGGCGATCATCACCACCACGGTGGGTCTGGTCCTCCAGGCGCTGAGGGACCGGGCCGGCTGGCTCGGACGGATCGTCACCCACATGCTGGAGATGGCCTGGGAGGTGGTGACCTTCCTGACCGTGCCGGCCATAGTCATCGACGACCTCGGGGCCGTAGCCGGCCTCAAGCAGTCGGCGTCGCTGCTGCGCCGCACCTGGGGCGAGAACATCGCCGCCCGGGTCGGGTTCGGCCTGCTCGGCTTCGTCCTGATCATTCCCGCCGCGGTCGTGGTCGGACTGTTCATCGCGTCGGGCTGGACTGTGCTGATGGTGATCGGCGTGATCGCCGGGGCAGCCTGGGTGGCGGTCGTGATGGTGGTGCTGACCGCCCTCAACGCCATCTTCCAGACCGCGCTGTACCTCTACGCCACCACCGGGTCGGCGCCCTCCGGCTTCGAGCAGGCCCCCCTGGCCCAGACGTTCGTCCACAAGTAGCCCCCGGCCTCGAGTCGGGCCGGCTCTCTACACCAGGTCGTCGATCAGGCCCCAGCGCCGCGCCTCGTGCGCGTCGATCTCGGTGTCGGTCAGCAGCCAGGCCAGAGTTCTCTGGCGGCCGATGCGGGCGGGGACGCTCACCGTGCCGCCCGCGCCCGGGATGAGGCCCATCGACAGCTCCGGGAGCCGGAAGCGGGCTCGCTCGGTGGCGGTGACGGTGGCGCAGAACGCGGCCAGTTCGATGCCCGCGCCCACGCACGCCCCGTCGATCCGCGCCGTCGCCCGGCCGGCGACGGCCGCCATCCATGGCGCCGCGTTGGCGCGGCTGCGGATCAGGTGCGCGGTGGCAGGGTCCTGCACCGTCCCGAACTCGGCCGGGTCGCCGCCGGCACAGAAGTTGCCCCCCGCCCCGGTGATCACCACCGGACGGCCGTCCGCCCCCGCGGCCAAGGCCTTGAGAACGTCCACCAACTCATCCCTCATGGCCGCGTCGAACAGGTTGAGCAGGCGGGGACGGTTCAGCGTCACCGTCACCGAGGATCCGTCGTCGCTCACGTCGATGCGGGGCTGGTCGAGATCCCGGCGGGTGCGACGCCCCCGGCCCGACAGCCAGCCGGCGTGCTCGGCTCCGGCCTGCAGCGTCGCGTAGGCCAGGCTCTCGGCGAGCAGGGCGTCGCCGAGGCTCAGCCGGGGCCCGAGCCGAAGGGTCTGGGCCGCCACCACCGAGGCCTGCGGATTGGCCTGCAGCCCTTCGAGGGCCGGGCCCGGGTCGTCCAGGGCCAGATCCCACGACCCGCCCCCAGCGCCCCGCGCAACCGCCACCACCGGGAGGGCGGCCAGCGCGGCGCCTACGTCGTCGGCGGGATCGTCGCCCACGTCCACGACCACCGCGGGGACGCCGGCCGCCGCAGCGATGCCGTCGATCACCAGCCGGTCGAAGTCGACCGAGTCGATTGCGGCCCTGACCTCCTCCAGCGGCCAGATCCCGCCGTGCATGGCCGGCTATCCCGGGACCGGGTCGGCGGTGAAGCGCCGGCGCAGCTCGCGGCGCAGCAGCTTGCCGGTGTCGTTGTAGGGCAGGTCCTCGACGAACTCGACGCGGGCCGGCACCCGGCTCGATCGCAGCCGGGCCCTCACCAGATCCCGCAGCTCGCCGGCGGTCGGGGCGGGGGAGCGCGTGACCACGCACACCGCCACCTCCTCGCCCCATTCGCGGCTGGGCACGCCGAACGCGGCCGCGTCGAGGACCGCGGGGTGGGTCAGCAGCGCGTCCTCGATCTCGCCCGGCGACATGTTCTCGCCGCCCCGGATGATGATGTCGTCGTTGCGCCCGTGAACCCACAGGTAGCCGGCCTCGTCGAGGTGGCCGCTGTCGCGGGTGCAGAACCAGCCGTCCCCGTCGAGCTGCGAGCCGCCCTCGGAGTATTCGCCGGCCACCTGCTCGCCCCTGACCCAAATCTCGCCGGCTGCACCGGTGTCCGCCTCGGTGCCGTCGCCGCAGCGCACCGAGACCTCCACGCCCGGCAGGGGCCGTCCCGCCGACGCCAGTCTGGCTCTCTCGGCAGGATCGTCGGAGGCGGCGCAGCGCCGGTGGTCGTCGGGGCCCATCACGCACACGGTGGAGCTCGTCTCGGTCAGGCCGTAGGCGTGGGAGAAGCCCGCGGCCGGGAACACCTCCAGCGCCCGCTCCACCACGGTCCGGTGCGACTTGCCCCCTCCGTAGGACACGAACCGGACCGTGTCGAGGGTCTCGCCGCGGCGGTCGAGGGCGTCGACGATGCGGGCCAGCATCGTGGGCACGAGCATGGCGTGGGTCACGCCCTGGGCGCGGACCTCGTCGATCCAGGCGTCGGGGTCGAACTTCGGCAGGGGCACGATGCGGCGCCCGGAGTAGACCTGCGACAGCTGGGCCGACACCGAGGCGACGTGATAGGGCGGCACGGCCATGATGTGGGCCTCGTCGGGACCGGCCGACGCGAACTCGACGGTGCCGAACACGTACGACACCAGGTGCCGGTGGCGCAGCACCGCCGCCTTGGGCGGGCCGCTGGTCCCGCTGGTGTACAGCAGCACCGCGGTGGCGTCGGGATCCATGGGCCAGTCGCCGGGCTCGGCCGCCGGGGCGCCGCCGGCAGGATCGGCGAGGAACCCGTCCCGCTCCACGATGTCCAGACCGTCGACGGTGGCCAGCCTGTCGGCGCTGCTGGCGTCGGCCAGCACCAGCGCAGGCGCAGCCCTTTCGGCCAACTCGCGCAGACCGTCGTCGGGGAGCCGGTAGTTGATGGGCACGTAGGGCACCCCGGCCCAAGCGGCTCCGAAGAGGGCGACCGGCAGGACGGCTCCCGGCTCGTCGCACAGCACCAGGCGCTCAGCCGCCGAGGCGCGCAGCCGTCCGGCGAGCGCGGCGGCGTCGCCCATCAGCCGGTTGCCGGTGATGCCTCGGTCCAGCGGCCCGAGCGCCACCCGGTCGCCCATGGCCGTGACCGCCATCTCCAGCAGCATCATCAAGTTCATGGCAGCGGCCGAGCGGGGTTGGCGGGAATCTCTTGCGGCCCGGCCGATCAGTCCGAGGCGGGCAGCGGCTTGGTCACCTTCACCGCCAGCGGCGCGCCGCCGAGAGCCAGTGAGCCCTCGCCCGCTTTGGTGCACAGCACTTCCACCGTCTCGCCGTCGTCGCCGTAGCGCTTGCCGAGGAGCGTCCCCTCCGAAGCGTCGGCGCTGGGCTCTCCGGCCCGCTCGGCCGAACCGGCCGCTGCCATCGGGGCCCCCCCGCAGGTGAGCTCGGCCGATCCCGTGCCCTTCACCACGATCACTTCGGTGGCGCACACCGTGCTCTGGAACCTGGCCCCCGGCCGCAACTCAACCATGTGGTGATTCTACGTCAGGTCGGTCTCACTCGGCTCGGCCCGGAATCAACCTGTGCACACCAAGGTTGTCAGCGGCCGTAGCGGCAAGGGGGAGGTGACTGAGGCGGGCGGCAGCATCCAATCCATTCGACGTTGGCAAGCAGTGGAGACATGTTCACCCGCTGGACCATGACGCCCTCGGTAGGGTCACCACCGTGCTGTTCGCGCCAGGCTCGACGGTCGGGCGGACCCGATGCTGATCTCGCCCCCGACCCTGGACGACGACGGCTGTGCCAAGGCTTGGGCCGGGTCAGGAGCAATGCACCTCACCGGGCCGGCTTCCGGGGTGCCCTCCGTGTCGCCCGCCGGGATTGTGCGTCCCCTTCTAGGACTGGGCGACGCCTTGGCCTCGGCCACGGGACGGCTGGGCGCGGCGGTCAGGGTGGACGCCTTGGCGCTGGCCGTTCAGCGGGCCGCCTTCACCGGCTTCGGCCGCAACGGATCCCGGAGCGCGGGCGGGTATGCGCAGATGGTGCGGGCACGCGACGGCTGGGTGGCGCTGAACCTGCCCCGCCCGTCCGACACCGAGGCGCTGCCGGCACTGGTGGGCGCGGCGGTGCCCGCCGGCGACTGGATCGAGATCGAGAGCCGGATCGGGTCCATGACTGGGCGCGAGGTGGTGCAGCAGGGATCGGAGTTGGGCCTCGCATTGTCTGCGGTCGGCGCCACGCCGGTGCCGCCGCAACCTTGGTCGGTCCGGTGCGAGCGTGGGCTGCGACCCCGGCGGGGCCGAACGCCTGTGGTCGTGGACCTGACGAGCCTTTGGGCCGGCCCGCTGGCCGGCGGGCTGCTGGCCGAGGCCGGCTGCCGGGTGGTGAAGGTGGAGTCGGTTCTGAGGCCCGACGGCGCCCGGCGGGGTCCGGCCCGGTTCTTCGACCTGCTGAACGGTCGCAAGGAGCCGGTGCGTCTGGACCTGCCCGAGCCGGGCGCCGTAGACGAACTCCGGCAGCTGATCGGCCGCGCCGATCTCGTGTTGGAAGCCAGCCGGCCCCGGGTCATGCAGCAGTGGGGGATCTGTCCTGACCAGGTCGTGGAGGCCGGCACCGCCTGGGTGTCGATCACCGGGCACGGACGCCGGGGACCCCACCGCAACCGGATCGCCTTCGGCGACGACGCCGCCGCCTCGGGCGGTCTGGTCGTGGTGGGCGATCCGCCCATGTTCGTGGGCGACGCCATCGCTGATCCCATCGCCGGCCTGGCTGCCGCGGGAGTCGCCGCGGACCTTCTGTCCCGGGACCGGGCCGCACTGGCAGAGGTGCCGCTGGCCGGCGGGGCCGCGTGGGCCCGCGGCCAGGCCGGCAACGAGATCGAGCGACCCGTCGTGCCCCACGGCTCGGGTTGGGCCGTCGAGCTGTCCGACGGTCCGGTTCCGGTCGGGAGACCCGCGGTGCCCGACCGGCTCGCGACTCCGCCGACGGCCACTGGCTAGTCCTCTCGCGAACTGGCAGCGTTTTGCACGGTATGCGTGCATTGTGCTGCCAGTTGTCGCATCGGTGAGGCCCGGCTTGGGAATTGGCAGCGTTTTGCACGGTATGCGTGCATTGTGCTGCCAGTTCGATTGGGGATGGCTACCGTGGGCGACATGGCAGTCACCGGCACGCGGGACCGTTGGGAGTTCGGGCCGGCGTGAGTGACGCCTCCGGCTGGGACGCCACCCTCGGGGACCTCGAGCGCCGCCAGCAGTCGGCCCGGGCCATGGGAGGGCCCGAAAAGCTGGCCGCCCGCCGGGCCGGGGGTCGCCTGGACGCCCGCGCCCGGATCGACGGACTGCTCGATGACGGCTCGTTCACCGAGATCGGCACCCTGGCCGGGCCGGTGCCCGCCGACGCTCTCGTGGCCGGCGTGGGGGCCGTGGACGGGCGCCCGGTGGCCGTCGGGGCCGAGGACTTCACCACCATGGGAGGCTCCATCGGCCCGGCCGCCACCCGCAAGCGCTGGCGCATCGCCGACATCGCCGGCCGCGAGCGCATCCCGTTGATCATGCTGCTCGAAGGAG
>Ga0209021_1000568_pt1 | contig 44855 bp, 36 predicted proteins | sample PinacodermFT_FD_187299 | JGI IMG/M metagenome (GOLD analysis project Ga0209021, IMG submission 187299) | Host-associated microbial community of the marine sponge Aplysina aerophoba from Gulf of Piran - sponge pinacoderm, lysed by freeze-thaw... | ecosystem: Host-associated > Porifera > Sponge >... | reverse complement strand
CCGCGCCGTCTCATGCCCGATGCCCCCGACGCCGTTGATGAGCGCAACCGCGCCTGCAAGGTCGATGTACGGCGACTTCCGCGCATCCTTGTCCCATTCCCTGCGCCTCTGAGCGTCCATATACCAGGGCAGTCCCCGTGACAGCGCTAGCAGGAACATCAGGATGTGGTGCGATATGTGATCGAAGTAGATGCCGCGCGGGTTGCATATCGTGAGCGGATGCTCGATCAGCTCCGGATAGTAGTATCCAAAGAATGGTCCTGCATCCGGATTCTGCACCCAGCCTAGCTTCTCCGCGACCTTCAGCGCGTCCGGCGAGACCCATCCATAGACGCCGTCGGCGTCGCGGATCGCCTCCATTGCCTCCTCGTCGGTCTCGGGGGAGGCGACTTCCCAGTCTGCCTCGGTATCCGCGAGGCGGGCGGCGAACATTCGCCTGTCATCATCCTGCGGCGGCAGGAACACGAACTTTGGCATAAAGGATTCTCCTAAGTTTTCAATCGTCTGTAAACAGTCGTCAGTCTCTTGTTAGGATTCAGCCGTCAAGCAGACACACTGACGGCTGAACACTGATATCCGTTGGCTAATCTCTAGTCGGCCGCCATCACCGCTTCCAGCTTGTCCTTCGCGCCATTGCGTGCCTTGGGGATGACATACTTGCCGAACATCTCGATGGAACTCATTACCTTCTCATGAGGGATGGTCTCGGTCTGCATAATCATCAGCACCTGGTCCACGCCGATCTCTTCGTACATCTCGATGGTCTTCAGGCAGCTCTCCGGGTTGCCGGCGATAATCACGCCGCGATCGGCAAGAACATTGGCATCCAGTTCCGCGATAGCCGCTCTCGCTGCGCCCGGACCGGAGTCGAGCGAAATGCCAACCTCGGCGGCCTGCTGCTGATGTTCTTCGTCCGATTGCCGCAACCAGCGCCCGAAGTCGGCCTGCAGGTGGTCGGGCACGCCGCCCCAGTCCTCGAGAAGCTGCTCGTAAGCACCGATGCGTCCTTGGATGTACGGCTTGTCCGGCCCGAAGAAGGTCTTCATGGACTCGGCGGCAAGCTCTTTGGCATACTGGTCGTCTTCATCGCAGAAGCCATGCACATTGTTGCCCCAGAAGTTGGTGACGAACGCGCCCGCAGGCTCGACTTCCCCTACGGATTCGCGATAAATCTTCAGCTTTTCCTTGAGGACATTGACTGCGTAGGACGCGGACGAAAGCACGCCGATGCCCTTCTGCGCAGCCAGACGGAAGCTGTCTTCCGACGTGCAAGCCAGGTACATGCGGGGGTGCGGCTTCTGGAAGGTCTTGGGCAGCACTCGCCGGGAGGGCACATTCCAGAACTTGCCCTCGTATTCAAACTCGTCCGACTGCCATATCTTGGGCAGCATGGATAGGGACTCGCTCCACATCTCTCGAGTGTCGCGCGGGTCAACACCCAGGCCCAGTTGCTCGTAGGCATTGGAGCGGCCTGTGCCGAACTCGACTCGTCCGTCTGTGAGCTGGTCAACCATCGCCACGCGCTCTGCGATTCGGACAGGATGCGCATGCGGCAGTATGGACACGCCATAGCCAATGCGAATCTGCTTCGTAATCTGGCTGAGCGCACCGAACAAGACCTCTGGGCACGGCGACCCTGAGAAGCCGGTCAGGAAGTGGTGCTCAACGAACCAGAGCGCATCGAAGCCCACCTGATCCGCAAGCTCACACTGCTCCAGGGTTTCCTTGTATAGGGTGTTCCAGTCTATCTCAGTGCCCTGGAATGGGCGCTGCGTCTCGTAGAGCAATCCGAACTGCATGGTAATGTCTCCTCTCGCCATGGGTTTAGCATCAATGGGTGGCGCTTCAGATGGGCGAATTATACTTGCATTCTTTAACAAGGTAAAACGGCGTGTACACTCGGTACAGAACCGAATCCAGTGGACTCCGCCCCTGAAGCCTATTGGCTACAAGATTCCAGTAAGCGGGTGTGTAAGACATCCTCGAAATGGCAGTTCGGCGATTGCCAACAGCACGCCTTCATGTGCTATACTGCGCCCATATTTAGTAGTGCGAGATTAAACCCTTCCAAGCCTTTATTAAGCGAGATGCAGTACACCCAAGGAGGGCAAACATGGTCGTCGAGACAACGCAGGCAGTTGAACAGATAGCACACCTCATGCGCCGCGCCGGCTTTGGGGCAACACGAGATGAACTCGATGCCCTAGAGTCCAAGGGTTACGACTCAGTCGTCGCAGAGCTTATAAACCCAAGCGACACTTCGGCGATGCCGGACGACATCATCAGGCGCTACCATCACGAGCAGTCAGGCATGATGGGGCAGGTAAATCCCGCCGCCTACTGGCTGTACAAGATGATCTCCACAAAGGCGCCGCTCATAGAGAAGATGGCGCTCTTCTGGCACAGCGTGTTCGCCACGGGCTACCCGAAAATTACGCAGGGCAAGGTGCTCAACGACCAGATTCGCATGTTCCGCAGGTACGGCATGAGCAACTTCAAGACCTTGCTTGTCGAGTTGTCCAGGGACCCGGCGATGATTGTATGGCTGGACAACCACGACAATCATAAGGGCGCAATCAACGAGAACTACGGTCGCGAGCTGCTTGAGCTTTTCAGCATGGGCGTGGGCAACTACTCGGAGGAAGATATCAAGGAAGCATCGCGTGCATTCACCGGCTGGACGCTTGGCAACACCGAGTACATGGCGCTTCGAGGCGAGCGGGACTCCATCTGGCCCTACGGCAGAATAGCCTGGCACTTTGAATACAAGCCGGAGGACCACGACGAGGGCGAAAAGACATTCCTCGGGCAGACTGGCAACTTCAACGGCGAGGACATCATCGACATCATCTGCCAGCAGGAAGCTACCGCTCGCTTTATAGCACGGCACTTGTACGACTTCTTCGTTGCAGAAGAGCCGCCTGTGCCCGCCTGGCCCTATTCGCCACCACGAGATGAAGACGCCATCCAGACATTGGTGGACACCTACTTCGAGAGCGGTTACGAAATCTCCGCAATGCTCGAAACGCTCTTCACATCCGACTTCTTCAAGGACGACGAGGACATCCGCTTCATCAGGGTTAAGAGCCCTGCGGAGCTTATGGCCAGCACATTGAGGCTGACCGGCGAGTTCGCGAAGAGGCCTCGGCGCGAAATACTTGACCGGGCGATGCAGATGCAATACATGGGCCAGCAGCTCAACAACCCGCCCAGCGTAGAAGGCTGGCATCAGGGCATGGAGTGGATAGACACCGGAACGCTTGTTGAGCGACTGAACTTCGCGACACAGCAGGTCGGCGATGTGAACATGCCGGGCGTCAGGTCTATGATTGATCGAGTTGCGGCCGAGAGCGACGGATTTATTTCATCAGCAAGGCTCGTGGACGCTTGCCTCGACGCGATGGGGGTGGTCGCAGTCTCGGAAGACACACGGGAGGTTCTGGAAACCTTCTCGGCGAAGCTCGGGGACCTTGAAGTCAGCGCGGATAATGTCAGCGAGGCGGCCGAGCAGCGTATTGCCCAGATGTTCCAGATGGTGGCCGCATCGCACGAGTTCCAGCGGGCGTAGCATCTCGATAATCTGTTCACAAAGCAGTAAATCAATGTACATCAAAACGGGCATCTCGCCTCGTAAATGGAAGACGAGATGCCCGTTACGTAAAGCTTAAGTGATATGACGCAGACACTCACTCCCCCCGCAGAGGCATTGAAGGCGGTCGAAACCGAACCCTTCGTCATCAAGTTCAAGCCGCTCACCGAAATGACCGACGAGCAGTTTGAGCAGTTCTGCGCGCTCAATGACATTCTGCGTATCGAGCGTACGGCCAAAGGTGAAATCATACTTATGCCACCGACACACGCGGATACTGGAAATCGTAATGCAGACATCACGATTGACTTGGGGGTCTGGGCGCGGGAAGACGGTACGGGCAGGTATTACGACTCATCCACCGGATTCAAGCTTCCAAATGGCGCGTTGCGCTCACCGGACGCTTCATGGATAAGCAATTCGCGCTTGGAAGCCCTGACACCGGACCAGCGCAGCGGATATTTGGACATTTGCCCGGACTTTGTGATTGAGCTGCGCTCAAGTTCCGACAGTATCAGTATGCTCCAGGACAAGATGCAGGAATACGCCGACAACGGCGCAAGGCTAGGCTGGCTGATAGACCCGCTGGCGAATCCAAAGTGCGTGTACATCTACCGCCCACAAGCCGAAGTTGGAGTCTTGGAAGACCCTGACGCCGTGTCAGGCGAGCCAGAGCTGTCCGGCTTCACTCTTAAACTGGAACGCATCTGGAACACGCCTATCAGTTGACGCCCTTGAGCCACAGTCAAAGTAACCGAGGTTTCTGAGGAACAGCCGAGATTTACCGCGAGGTGCAATGATGACTACTATGCAGAAGACCGACTTCCTGAACTACAGCCACTCAATCGGCCTCTCGACAATGACCGGTCGCGGATTCTACTACCCTGTGGACACCGCATTCGATGACGAGGGCAAAATCTACACGGTAAGCCGCTCCCTCGATGGCGACAACCGTGGTCTGCGCGTCACCATTTACGACGCTGACAGCAAATACTACGACATGTTCGGCGAGCACGGAGAAGGCGACGGGCAGTTCATATGGCCCACCGCAATAGCTAGAGACAGCGCCGACAATACATACGTCGCCTGTGAGTATCTGAATCGCATCGCGCGCTTCGACCCGTTAGGCAAGCCAATGTCAAGTTGGGGGACATTGGGCAGCGCCGAAGGCGAACTCGACGGCCCTTCCGGTCTGGCTGTTGACGGTGATGACAATATTCTTGTAGTTGACCACCATAACAACAGGGTTCAGAAGTTCACCACCGGCGGGCAGTTCATCAGTTCCTTCGGCTCCGCCGGAGAAGGCGACGGTCAGTTCAATCTCCCGTGGGGCATCGCAATCGACGGGGAAGGCGACATTTATGTAGCTGACTGGCGCAACGACCGCATACAGAAGTTCACTCCCGGCGGCGAATTCATCGCCAGTTTCGGCGAATCCGGGCGCGGCGACGGGCAGTTCCACAGGCCGGCCAGCGTAACGGTAGATGACGACGGTTATATCTATGTCGCAGACTGGGGCAATGAACGCGTACAGGTACTGGATTCAGAGGGCAACTTCGTGCAGAGTCTCCGGGGCGAGGCTACCGACTCCAAGTGGGCAGACGCCTTTCTGGAAATCAATATTGAGGAAGCCGCCGCACGCGCGAAGTCGGACCTGGCCAAGTCAAGCATTGAGTTCTTCAACGACGACCCGCACGAGGAATCGTCCCACATCGAGAAGTTCTTCTGGGCGCCCACTTCGATTAAGCTCGACCGCGAGGGCCGTGTGTTAATCACCGAGAGCAATCGCCACCGCGTGCAGATTTATGTGCGCAGTTAGCAACTGATGCAGTAGGGATCGCCAGCCTGTTCGGCACCACTAGACCAGTATGGGGTATAATTAGCCTGAACACTCAATAACAGTGCAGGACTAATCATCACACAGTTTTCAGACTCGCTCCTAAAGGTTATACCCCTCGGCGGCCTTGGTGAAATCGGCCAGAACATGATGGCGCTGGAGTACGATGACGACATCATCGTCATCGACGCTGGATTGCTCTTCCCCGAAGAAGATATGCCAGGCGTCGATCTTGGCATCCCGGACATCACTTACCTTGTCCAGAACAGGGAAAAAGTCCGCGCCATCCTCATCACGCATGGTCATGAAGACCACATCGGTGCCCTCCCCTTCGTCCTGCCGGAGCTGGATGTTCCAGTTTACGCCTCGCGCCTCGCGCATGGACTGATAACCGTAAAGCTGCGGGAGCGCCGCCTCATTAGAGACGCCCGGCTGAATGTTGTGGAGCCGCATTCCCCCTTCAGGCTAGGCCGCTTTCACATAGAGTTCTTCCGCGTCTGTCACTCCATTCCTGATGCGATGGGCATTGCGATCACCACGCCCATCGGAACGGTCATACACACCGGCGATTTCAAGATCGACCATACGCCCGCCGATGGTCACTCAATGGACCTGGCGGCAATCGCTAGGCTCGCTGGCGACGGCGCTCTGCTCCTTTGCTCGGACTCCACATACGCCGAGGTAAAGGGATATACCGCATCTGAGCAGGTGGTGGGCGAGGCGCTCGATCGTGTGATCTCAGAGGCGCCCGGACGGGTGATGATAGCGACATTCGCCTCCCTCATCTCTCGGATGCAGCAGGTCATAGACGCGGCTGTGCGGCACAATCGCAAGGTCACGGTGGTCGGTCGCAGCATGAGCAACAACGTCAAGATGGCGACGAACATGGGCTATCTCAGCGCCCCACCGGACACTATCGTGACGATGAACGAGGCCCGACGGCTTCCTCACGACCAAGTCATAATAATGGCCACTGGCAGCCAGGGCGAGCCTACATCGGCGCTTGTGCGAATAGCCAACGGCGTCCACCGCGACGTTGAGGTAGAGCAAGGCGATACGGTAGTCATATCCGCGTCACCAATCCCCGGCAACGAGAAGACTGTTGCCAAGACCATAGATAACCTTTTCCGGCAGGGCGCGAATGTCATCTATAGCAGAGTGGCTACGGTGCATGTGCATGGCCACGCCAGCCAGGAAGAGCTGAAGACGATGCTGGGCCTCGTCAACCCGCGCTACTTCGTGCCGATTCACGGAGAGCGGCGTCACCTCGTGGCGCATGCGAATCTTGCACGCTCAATGGGCATGCCGGAAGAGGACATCTTCGTGCTGGAAGACGGCGATGTATTGGCGCTGACTCCTGAAGAAGGCGTCGTCGTAGACAAGGTTGCGGCAGGGCACGTCTTTGTCGATGGAAAAACGTTCTGGGACATGGACAGTACCGTCTTCGCCGAACGAAGACGTCTTGCCAGAGAAGGTATTGTCGTTGTCGCCGCCACACTCAGCACGAGCACCTGCGAGGTTCTCACCGACCCTGAAATTGTCTCTTATGGCTTTGTAGAATTGGACGAATCCTTAGAACTTTTTGAAAAAACGTCAAAAAAGGTACTGACTTTACTAGAAGAAATGGGTGCCTCGGTCTTAACTTTAGATAAGGCAAGGGCAAGGGTCAGGGATTCGATATCGAAGTTTCTACATTCAGAGACTGGCAGGCGTCCCACAGTTCTCACGGTAATCGAGTACATCTAGGCTGAATCGCTTCTAACTTGAGCGCGTTCAACCGTCTGCCAGGATGATGTTGTCGCCTGACTCACTCCCTATGAGACTTACTCCCTTGTTTCATCAGGTGAGGTCAGACACAAATGGCAAATAGCACAATTTCTGCGTCGGCGAAGGCAGCGGGCGCTCCCTCCAGGGCAATGCACCTCCTTTCCAGGGTGACATGGTACGAACTTCTGGCGGTCCCCGTTATAGCAGTCGTCGCGGCAGTCTTCTGGTTCAAGGAAGTTATCACCGAGGCATTCTGGGAAGCACAGGAGCGCACAACTACCTCTCTCGGACTTGGCATGATGCCGCTTGGAATCTGGGCAGGCGTCTTCGTCGCGGCAATGATGATTAAGCCAAGTCTCTTCCGTCATTACAGGTACTGGTTAGGGTCGGCGCTGCTTGTTCTCCTTACGCTCGGCGTGCTGTCGATGTTCAGGCCCCTTGATGGAACACTCGCCTGGTTCACTCTTGACGGATACGTCTCGCTCGGAGGGACGTTCGGTGAAACGATAGCCGGACCCGTGCTTTGGCAGCAGATTCTCAGGCTCGGCGCACTGGCAATCGTTGCGGTTACCGTTCTGGCTCCGGCATTCGCGGCACTCATAGCTATTGCTACCGGGCGGCTGGTCACCTATGGCTGTATCGGCGTGTTGCTCCTTGCCAAAGGCGTCGGCAGTCAGTTCCAGCGCAAGAATCGGGACTCTGAGACTGAAGACGACCTAGCTGGCGGCGCGGCGTCCACAGAGCCTGACTACTCTTTAGATTACGCATCCTCGGGGACTGGGCCAGAAATCGAGGAGGCGGACGATCATTCTCAGCGTCCGGTGTCCAAATTCGCCATGGCCATCGCAACTGCCCCACTCTCGATCGACTCGACGATGACAGAGACCGCGTCTGATCGTGCCTCGCCTGACGGTACCCTTACGGATGCTTCCGCAGCCGAACTACGAAAACGAGAGGAAACCGACATGCAAGCCAATACGGACTTCGATTTTGGATTTTCCAGTGTAGCAACTGACACAGCACTTGCCGATGCCGACACGGACGAGTACGGCTTAGGGCGGGAGCAGGTGAACGGCTATGGCTATGACGACCTTGACCCGCTGGATGATTACGATCTGCCTGACGAAGACATCGGCGGGGAATTCAAGGAGATTGAGAATCTAACAGTCAACCCGCCCTCAGCCCTGCCCGAAGAAGATTCAAAGGCATCCGGACTTACTGTGCGACTTCTTGGCAGAAACAGGGAGGCGTGGGCGAAACCTTCAATCCAGTTGCTGGAGGGTGTGCAAGATCGCGGAGTGCCCGAAGACCAGATCCGTGAGACTGCCGAGACTATCCGGCAGACGCTCGCGGATTACGACATAGAAGTGGAGATCGGCCAGATCAAGTATGGCCCCACGGTCACCATGTACGGCATAATTCCCGGCTGGATACGACGATACAAGCAGGTCAAGCTTGAGGACGAATTCGGCAATCCCATACGAGACCAGAAGGGCAAGCAGATAGTCAAGCGCCAGGAGCAGAAGACACGAGTCAAGGTGGACAGCATCCTCCAGCGCGAGAAAGACCTCTCCCTAGCACTTCGCACTCCCAACCTTCGCATCGAGACTCCTGTAATGGGGAAGGCTCAGGTGGGCATCGAGATACCCAACAGAGAGCCGTCGCCCGTGACTCTGCGCTCAATCATGGAGAGTTCTGAGTACCAGAAGTTGAGGTCGAATGCCGACCTGCCCGTTGCAATGGGCAAGGGCACCGGGGGCGAAAACATTGCGCTTGACCTGGCAAAGATGCCGCATCTGCTAATCGCCGGCGCGACCGGCTCCGGAAAGAGCGTCGCGCTGAACGCAATTGTCGCCGGACTTCTCATGGAGCGCTCTCCCGCCGAAATACGCATGCTCCTGATCGATCCAAAGCGCGTCGAACTAACCCCATACAACGGCATCCCGCACCTGCTCTGCCCAGTCATCGTCGAGGTGGACGAGGTGGTCGGAATGCTCAAAGGCGTCATCAACGAGATGATGAACCGTTATCGCCAGATGGAGGAGATTGGCGTCAGAAATATCGAGGCATACAACAAGCGTATGCGCGACGATAAGATGCCTTTCCTGCTGGTTGTCGTTGACGAGCTCGCCGACCTTATGATGACTGCGGCCTTTGATGTTGAACAGTCGCTCTGCCGTCTGGCGCAGCTTGGACGAGCTACCGGCATTCACCTGATACTCGCGACACAACGTCCCTCTGTGGATGTCGTTACAGGCCTCATCAAGGCGAATTTCCCGAGCCGCGTCAGCTTCGGCGTTACCTCGCACATCGACTCCCGCACCATTCTGGACACAAATGGCGCGGAGAAGCTGCTGGGCAAGGGCGACATGCTCTACCTGCCGCGCGATGCCTCAAGACCGCTGCGCGCCCAGGGCGCATTCATTTCCGACAAAGAGATTGACCGCCTCATCGACTTCTGGCAGTCCACGCCTCGCGGCTGGGTGCCCAGCGTTGACCTTCGTCCCGTTGCCGGAGAGGAATCAGAGGACTCGGAGACAGATCTGTCATCATCGACGGATGCCCTGTTCGATAAAGCCGTGGAACTCGCCTACACCCAGAAGAAGCTCTCGACTTCACTGCTGCAGCGACGTCTGCGAATAGGCTATCCACGCGCGGCGCGTCTCATGGATGAGCTGGAGGAGAACGGCATTGTCAGCGCGGGCGATGGTTCCAAGTCAAGAGATGTTATAATAAATAGTGTAGCTTAATGGCTTTTCCGTCCCTTCGGAATAGTTCCAAGGGGTAGATTGAACTTTACTCTTGCCGCGAGACCTTTAACAGAGCGCCTCACACCAGAAGGACAGATAGAGCGCAGTTGCGAAGAGCCTCCGCGCAAGAATGGGAGCGCGTACCATGATGCGTAACTTCACTGGCATGGTCAGTTCGGTGATGAGCAGCCGTAACGGACATACCGAGCCTCCCATACGCGATATATGCCTGGTCTGCGATCAGAGCATGGCATTGTCCGACCTTTACGCAACCATGCGCGTCTGCCCGATATGCCGTTTCCACTACAGCCTGACGGCACGGGAGCGCATCGCCTCGCTGGCCGATGCAGAGAGTTTCAGAGAGATCAACCGTTCAGTCTCGTCACTTGACCCGCTTTCTTTCTCCTCAAGAGGGTCCTACAAGCAGCGCATTTTCAAGGACCAGCGTCGCACCGGACTCACCGAGGCGGTAGTAACCGGCAGGTGCTCCATCAGCGGCAGCCCAGTGATGTTGATCGCACTCGACTTCGGCTTCATGGGCGGCTCCATGGGCTGCGTCGTTGGGGAGAAGATAGCGCTGGCGCTCGAACAGGCGGCAAAGCGAAATCTGCCCGTCATCGCGGTTATCACCAGCGGCGGAGCGCGCTTCCAGGAAGGCGTGCTATCTCTGATGCAGATGGCTAAGACCTCTATTGCCGCGGTGCAGCTTGCCAAGAAGGGGCTTCCATTCATCGTAGTGCTTGCCAATCCAGCGACCGGCCAGGCATATGCCAGTTTCGCCAGCCTCGCGGATATCATCGTAGCCGAGCCGGAAGCTATTGTCGGTTTCTCATCGGTACGCGCTCTACAGGAAGCAGCCGACGACCCACTTCCACGCAGCTCGCAGACAGCCGAGGCGCACCTGCGCAGTGGACTGATTGACGGGATAGTTGACCGGTCGAAGCTGCGCACACTCATTGCTGTAATACTCGACAATCTTGGGCGGAAATACCGGCTAACCGCAGCCGAAAAGAGCCCAAAGCTTGCTATTGAACCCCAGAAAACGGAAGCCTGGGATTACGTCCGGCTGGCGCGACACGAGGACAGGCCCACTTCGTCAGACTACATTCGCAATATGTTCGGCAATTTCGTGGAGATCCATGGAGACCGGGCGAGTGAGGACGATGAATCCGTAATATGCGGCTTCGGTCAACTCGGCGGCCTGACTGTAATGGCGGTGGGACAGGAACGCCTGAAGGATTCTGGCAAGGGAATCCCACCGAGCGGATTCCGCAAAGCCCAGAGAGCCTTCGACATGGCGGAGAAATTCAGCCTGCCTATCGTAACCTTACTCGACTCCACCGGCCCAGATGTCAGCCTCGAATCAGAGCAGCACGGGATGGGTGGCGCAATCGCTACCACCATCGCACGACTTAGCGGACTCAGCACGCCGACCATCGCCGTCGTCATTGGCGAGGGCGGCAGTGAGGCGGCTCTCGCATTTGGCGTTGCTGACAGGGTCCTGATGATGGAGAACGCGATCTACTCCACCATTTCACCGGAAGGCGCAGCGGAGTTGATCTACCAGGACGAAGGGCGGGCCGACGAGGTAGCGGAGTCATTGAAGCTCACCGCGCACGATTGCCGCGAATATGGCATTGTTGACCTGCTCGTGCAGGAACCGCCGGGCGGCGCCCACACCGACCATGATGAATCCGCGCGGCAACTGAGGCGGGTGCTGCTGCAGGAAATGTCCGAAATTCAGTCGAAGTCGGCTCGCGGCCTGCTCAAGGACCGTTACAGGAAGTTCCGCAATATGGGCGAGTACAGCTCATACTTTCGTGCCGCAATCAACCGGGAAGCGAGCGCCTTGCAGGGCTTCGTGTCCAGCGGAGTCCGCCGCATAGCGCGCCGCCAGCACTCCGAACAGACGGAACCTCCGCAGAGCGCGGCGATGTTCGACTGATAGCGTCCGTGGGCAAACGGATGTTATCGCAGTATGCCCTCTGACTCCAGCAAGGCACGAATCCGCGCGGTAGCGTCCGCGTCCACACCGGGCGTCGGCTTGCGAGGACGCATCCCCTCGAATCCCAACAGCCGCAGAGCCTCTTTGACACCGGGCGTGCCATACTTGATTATCGTGCGGTCGAGCTTGGAAGCAGAATCCTGCAATTCTCGCGCCCCTGCGAATTTCCCCTGCAAGCCGAGCGTCATGATATCCATGCACAGCTTTGGCGCGACATTTCCAAGCCACATGCACGCGCCATTCGCGCCCATCAGCGCGCCGTATGCGAGGAGGCCGCCGTTGCAAATCCAGAAACTTCGATCATCCGGCACTTCTGAGCGCACATACGCTTCAAAACGAAGGTCGTGATCGGTGATGTACCCAAAGACGTTGTCCATAGCGCACACGACGCCAAGCGTCTCCGGGGAAGCGGCGGGTACACCGGTGAAGGTCTGATGAATGACTACAACGGGCAGCGGCGAGTTACCGGTTACGGCATCGAAATAGTCCTCGACGGCAGAATCGGACAATCCCCTGGGAACACGCACACGCACCATGTCTGCGCCTGCGTCGGCGTACGACTCCGCCAGGCGCAGCGTTTCGCGCGTGGAAGGGTTGTCGATGCCAGCTATGGTGAACCGTTGACCACCGTGCGCCCGAGCCGCGACACGCACAATCTCGATGCGCTCCGCCTCACTGAGCGCCAGCTCCTCGCCGTTCGCGGTCGTCAGCACGAAGCCTGACAGTGGCGTTTCCAGCCAGCGTTCTATGTTGCGTTCCAGAGCGTCGAAATCAACCGAATCGTCCGCCTTGAATGGCGTCGGAGTGGGAGTGACTACTATCGGGTCGGAGTCAGGTATGGGCAATTGCTGCTTTGCCTTCTTGCCTTTAGCGCCCAACCGCGAGCGTGCCACCGTGTGGGCTACGGCCGGACTCGAACGCGGCAATGGAGTCTTCCTGCTCCAATGTTAGCCCGATGTCGTCCAGGCCGTTCAGCAGCAGGTAGCGACGGAATGCCTCAATCTCGAATGTTGCGGAAATCTCCTCGTCGTTGTCCCACACACGCTGCCCGTCGAGGTCAACATTCAGCGTATAGCCGGGGGTATTCTCTGCTTTCTCCAGAATGCGCTCCACGACATCTTCAGGCAATACTACCGGCAGCAAGCCGTTCTGGAAGCAGTTGTTGAAGAAGATGTCAGCAAAGCTCGGCGCGATCACGCATCGGAAGCCGTAGTCCTGCAGCGCCCAGGGCGCATGCTCGCGCGACGAACCGGAACCGAAGTTCCTGCCCGCGACGATAATTGACGAATTTTCATATCCCGGCTTGTTCAGGATGAAATCAAGGTTCTTCGATCCGTCCTCGTTGAAGCGCCAGTCATTGAACAGGAACTGGCCGAAGCCCGTGCGCTCGATGCGCTTCAGGAACTGCTTGGGGATAATCTGGTCGGTGTCAACATTGACACGGTTCAGCGGCGCGACAACGCCCTCGTGCTTTACAAATGCATCCATTTACACTACCTCTCGTCTTGTCTTGTTTACCTGATAATTCCGCCGTCGCGCTGCAGGTTTCTGACATACGCGATAATCTCAGTAACTTCATCCTCCGACAGTCCGGGGACGGGCGCCATATCGCCGAACTCCCAGTGATGGGAGATAACGCCGTTCTTCACGGCATTCTGAAATGAAAAGTCCGGATGATGCCCCGGCTCGTATAGTCTGTGTACCAAGGGTGGTCCAGTATTCGTGCCGTCTGCCATTTCGCCATGGCAGCGCGCGCAATTATCGGCAAAGAGTTGAGACCCGCCTAGCTGTTGTGGCTCTTCCGAACCGCATGCCAGAATCAGAAACGATAACAACGCCAGAACTGGCGCAATAAGCGCACCACTCTTAAAGCCCTTCGAATTCACGGTTCACCTGCTAAACTACCACTCCCGTATATCAACGAAGTGCCCGGCAATCGCAGCCGCAGCAGCCATTTCGGGGCTGACAAGGTGCGTGCGTCCGCCCTTGCCCTGCCGTCCCTCGAAGTTACGGTTCGAGGTGGATGCGCAGCGCTCGCCCGGCTGAATGATGTCCGGGTTCATGCCGAGGCACATGGAGCAGCCGGCAACCCGCCAGTCGAAACCGGCATCCGTAAAGATAGCGTCCAATCCCTCGTCCTCAGCCTGCTTCTTGATTGCGGCGGAGCCCGGCACGACCATCGCGTACACGTTATCGTTGACCTTGCGTCCGCGCGCGACCTCGGCGGCGGCGCGCAGGTCTTCTATGCGCGAGTTCGTGCAGGAGCCTATGAACACCCGGTCCAGTGTGATGTCCTGAATCGGCGTGTCCGGCTCAAGCCCCATGTACTGCAGCGCCCGAACTACGGACTCCTGGTCACCCGCATCCTCATATGAACTGGGATCAGGCACACGGCTGGTAACCCGGGCAACCATTCCGGGGTTCGTGCCCCAGGTTACATGCGGCTCCAGTGCCGAGCCATTAATCTCCACAAGACTGTCGTATTCAGCGCCCTCGTCCGTAGCAAGCTTGCGCCACTCTTCGACCGCGGCGTCGAAGTCGTCGCCTTGCGGCACCTGCGCCCGTCCGCGCATATACTCGAATGTGGTGTCGTCGGGGGCGATCATGCCCGCGCGCGCGCCGCCTTCGATGGACATGTTACATACGGTCATTCGCCCTTCCATCGACATGGAGCGAATCACCTCGCCGGTGTATTCGATCACATGGCCCGTCGCCCCCGCAACGCCAATCTTGTCGATGATGCTGAGTACGACATCCTTCGCCGTAACGCCCACGGACAGCTTGCCGTTTACGCGAACTTCCATCGTCTTGGGCTTGAACTGGCGCAGGGTCTGCGTGGCGAGAACATGCTCCACTTCCGATGTGCCAATGCCCATAGCGAACGCGCCGAATGCGCCGTGCGTCGAGGTGTGGCTGTCGCCGCATACAATGACCTTGCCCGGCTGCGTGTAACCCTGCTCAGGCCCTATGACATGAACAATGCCCTGAAGCGGGCTGAACCTATCGTATAGCGTTATGCCGAAGTCCTCGCAGTTCCTGTCTAGAGCATCCAACTGCGCCTTCGCGATAGGATCGGTGATGGGCCGGGAAAGTTCCCATGTGGGCGTATTGTGGTCTGCGGTTGCGATGGTCAGTTCCGGGCGACGCACCTTACGACCTGACATTCGCAGCCCTTCAAACGCCTGCGGCGAAGTAACTTCGTGAACAAGGTGCAGGTCAACATACAGGATAGTCGGCTGTCCCGTCTCTTCGTGGACGACATGGCTGTCCCATAGCTTTTCGAACATTGTCTTTGGTGGCATTTTTCTTGAAAACCTCGCGTTCTTTACATTCTTGAGGGCGGCGTTTTATGCCGCCCTCATTTATCTGCAATCCAGTGCGCTACGCTAGGAAATGGGCACTTCCTCAGTCGGGCGCAAATCCTCAGTGGCCATGAGTCGGTTCAGAGCGTTCATGTACGCCTTCGCACTCGCCACGATTATATCTGTGTCCGAGCCGCGCCCGACATAGGCATGCTCGTCCTTCTCGATGCGGATCGTAACATCGCCAAGGGCATCTATGCCTTCGGTTACGGCGTCCACGCGGTACTCCGTCAGTCTGTTCGGCACATCGATAATCCGATTAATCGCCTTGTACACGGCGTCGATCGGACCGGTGCCGGTTGCGGCATCCGTTTGCGAGTTGTCGTCGCTATCGACCAGTGTAACCGTCGCGGTGGGGACATCGTGATTCCCGCAAGTTACCTGCACGTGCTCCAGAGAATAGACGGCAGGCACATCTGCGATTCGGCGCTGGCTGGACATTAGCGCAACCAGGTCCGCGTCCGTTACCTCCGGCTTGCGGTCTGCGAGATTCTTGAACAGTTCAAATGCCTCGTTCAACTCCTCCTGGTCCAGGTGATAGCCCAGCTCGTCAAGGCGGGAACGCAACCCCGCCCTGCCACTGAGCTTGCCCAGCACCAGTTCGTTGCTCGGCCAACCGATGGACTGCGGATCCATAATCTCGAAGGTGGTGCGCTCCTTCAGCACGCCATCCTGGTGAATGCCGGATGCGTGGCGGAAGGCGTTCGCGCCCACGACCGCCTTGTTCGGCTGCACCGCAAAGCCGGTAATGTCGCTGACGAGCCTGCTGGTGCGGTATATCTGGCGCGTGTTGATGTTAGTATCAACGCCGTACATGTCCTTGCGGGTCTCCAGCGCCATGATGACCTCTTCGAGAGCGGCGTTGCCGGCGCGCTCGCCCAGACCGTTGATGCAGCCCTCGACCTGTCGTGCTCCCTCGGCCACGGCAGCGAGGCTGTTGCCGACGGCCTGACCCAGATCGTTATGGCAGTGTACGCTCAGCGTTGCCTGGTCGATATTCGGCACATTCTCCTTGATCAGACGGATGCGCTCGCGGAACTCCCAGGGCATCACATAGCCAACAGTGTCGGGAATGTTGATAGTGTTCGCGCCTGCGGCTATCGCGCCCTCCAGCATCTTGTAGAGGTACTCGATGTCCGTGCGCGTCGCGTCCATCGGCGAGAACTCCACATCGTCGCAGTAGCTCTTCGCGCGCTCAACGGACGCAATCGCCATATCCATGACCTCTTCGGGGTTCTTCCGAAGCTGGTTCATTATCTGCACATCAGAACTGGATATGAACACATGGATGCGCGGCCGTTCGGCATCCTTAATCGCCTCCCACGCGGCGTCCACATCGGGCAGCACGCAGCGGGCGAGCGACGCGATAACGGGGCGCCGCACCTCGCGGGCAATCTCCTGCACAGCCTGGAAGTCGCCGGGTGAACTCGCAGCGAATCCCGCCTCGATCACATCAACGCCCAGCCTGTCGAGCTGTCGCGCAATTTCCAGCTTCTCCTGCGTGGTCAGCCCGATGCCAGCGGACTGCTCGCCGTCTCGGAGTGTAGTATCGAAAATAATAACTTTGTCGTCAGACATCTTCATCTCCTGTCGGTTATCGGTGTTCGGTAGTCAGTCGTTGCACGATGAACGCCGACTACCCAAGGACAACGCAGTCCGCCAGACCGAGCATTGCCATAACCCGATCATAGTGGCGAACTGCGAAGGATGCCTCCATGCGGTTCATATCATTGTCTCCCTGTAGTCAGTGACTTCTGTTGGTTATCAAGATCATTCGCGCAGCTATCGAATCCTCACGAACATAAGGGAAGGCCGTAGTCCTTCAGTATGTCCCGCAACGCCTCCACACCTTCGCTCATCTCGTACTCGACACCATTGATGCCTACGCTCTGCGCTGCGGCTACATTCCGCTCCCTGTCATCTATAAATAGAAGTCGCTCAGGAGCGTAAGGCAGCGACTTCAACACGGCATGGAAGTAGCCTGTGTCCGGTTTCATTGCTCCCAGTCTGCACGAATAGAATTCGCCGTCGAAAATACCTGAGTATCCAAAGACCTCCGACATATACCGTGCCCGATACTCATGCTGATTTGTCGCAAGATAAGCGGGCACTCCCGACTTTCTCAGGGACCGAACTACCTCGATAGACTCAGGATTCATCGCAACAATTTTCGTATGCGTCTCTATCGCATGGTCAACGCTGAAAGGCGACTGCCACCTTTTCAGGACTTCAGCGACAGTGTCTGCAAGATCGGCATCTCCCCTCAAGCAGGGTGTCTCTGCCCTGAAGAAGTCCTGTAGAAACTCCTCATTTGGCGTCGCCGACCCGTCAAGCGTTGCGACTTTCTCACGACCGCCTTCCACCGGCTCCTGCAAGACGCCGTCAGCATCAAAGAGCACAGCTTGTATGTTCAACGCCTGACTCACAGTATCGCTGTTACCTTAATCCACATCCTGCAGGAACGGCATCATCGCGCGCAGTTCCTTGCCAACCTCTTCGATGGGGTGAGCAGCGTTCTCGTCGCGCATGCGGTAGAAGGTCGGGCGGCCCTCGTCGTTTTCCGCGATCCACTCGCGGGCGAAGCTGCCGTCCTGGATGCGCGCCAGCACTTCCTTCATGTTCTCCTTGACCGACTCGTCAACCACGACCGGCCCGCGCGTGTAGTCGCCGAACTCTGCCGTGTCGCTGACCGAATAGCGCATATAACCCATGCCGCCCTGGTACAACAGGTCAACGATGAGCTTCAGCTCGTGCATGCACTCGAAATAAGCCGATTCCGGCTGGTAGCCTGCCTCGATTAGCGTCTCGTACGCAGCCTTGACCAGCGCGGTAACGCCCCCGCAGAGTACCGCCTGCTCGCCGAACAGGTCAGTCTCCGTCTCTTCCTTGAAGGTCGTGTCCAGCACACCGGCTCGCGTACAGCCAACGCCCCGCGCGTATGCCAATCCAATGGCATGCGCGTTGCCGGTTGCGTCCTGATGCACTGCGAGCAGACCCGGCACGCCTGAGCCCTTCGTGAAGACCTCGCGCATGCGGTGTCCGGGAGCCTTGGGAGCGACCATCGACACATCCACGCCCTCGGGCGCCTGGATTGTGTCGTAGTGGATGTTGAAGCCGTGGGCGAACATAAGCGTCTTGCCCGGCAGCATGTGCTGCTGAATGGACTCCCTGTACACTTCGGATTGCAGGTGGTCGGGAATCAGCATCATGATGATGTCCGACTGCTCAGCGACCTCGGCAACCATGCCGACTTTCAGCCCGTCCGCTTCAGCCTTGGCTATGCTGCTGCTGCCCTCGTACAGGCCGACCATCACGTCCAGCCCGTTGTCGTGCAGGTTGAGCGCGTGGGCGTGACCCTGGCTGCCGTAGCCGATTATGCCGAAGGTCTTACCGTCCACCAGCGACATATCGGCATCCGATTCGTAGTACATCTTTGCCATTTAGTTCTTTCCTTTCAGGTCGATTAGTTTTCGTAGTTCGCCTACACACTTCCGGTTTCTGTGAATGTAGGTCTTCTGGAGCTGCCGCCATTTCTCCTGCCGCCATTTCTCCTGCCGCTGCCACTGCTATTGCTATCCATGCCTCGTGTCATCGCCACGATGCCGGTCCGCATCACTTCCAACACGCCATAAGGACCAAGCAGGTTCTGCAGAGCGTCCACTTTCTCCTCGTCGCCCACGACCTCCACTATCAGGCTTTCGCTGGAGACATCAATGACATGAGCGCGGAACAGGTCAACAATCTGCATCACATCGCTTCTTGTCTGCGAGGTGGTCTGAACTCGCATCAGCGCAAGCTCGCGCGCAACGGCATTGTCTTCAGATATGTCCGATACCTTGATGACATCTATCAGCTTGTGCAGGTGCTTAGTAACCTGCTCCACGGTGCGGCTGTCGCCTTCGACCACGAAGGTCATACGCGACAGGTTCGGAATCTCGCTGTTGCCCACGGCAAGGCTGGATATGTTGAATCCACGCCGCCTGAACATGCTGGCGACGCGGTTCAGCACGCCGGGCTTGTCCTCGACGAGCGCCGTTATCGTATGCCTGTTGGCTTCTGCTATCATCGTCATCCGCTAACCTCCTGGAACACGGGAGACGGCTCCTCGATGAGCTGCTGTATTGACATTCCCGCCGGTATCATCGGGTACACGTTGTCGTCGTTCTCGATTACGAAGTCAACGATTACGGGGCCCGGATGAAGCATCGCTCGCTCAATCGCCGCGCTCACCTGGTTCTTCTCCGTTACGCGGATGCCAAGCATGCCAAAAGCCTGTGCCAGTCTCACGAAGTCCGGATTGCCGCTGTACACTGTTGCGACATGGTCCTTCTCGTAGAAGAAGTCCTGCCACTGCCGTACCATGCCCAGCGAGTTGTTATTCATTATGGCGAACTTGACGGGGATGTTGTTCTCAACCATCGTCGCGAGTTCCACCATCGTCATCTGGAAACCACCGTCTCCGGCGACCGACCATACGACGCGGTCTTCCGCGCCAACCTGAGCACCCATCGCACCCGGCACCTCGTAGCCCATCGCACCCGATCCGCAGGACGATACCAGCGAGTTGGGCTGCTTGAACGAATAATACTGTGCCGCCCACATCTGGTGCTGCCCAACGCCCGTGACGATAACCGCGTTACCGTTTGTCGCTTCGTCTATCGCCTGCACTACATACCGCATCTCAAGGCTGACGGAAGTGTCCGCCCCAAGCAGCGGGTGCTCGCGCCGCAGTTCGTCTATCCGTGCAAGCCAGTCACCGTGCAAGAGCGGCTTCACGCGCTTGTTCAGCGCCTGCAATACGAGCTTGATGTCCCCAACGATTGGTACATCCACATCAATGTTCTTGCCAATCTCAGACGGATCGATGTCTACATGAATTTTCTTGGAGTTGACCGCGAATGTGCTGGTGTCTCCTGTTATCCGGTCATCGAAGCGCATCCCCAGCGCAATCAGCAGGTCGGATTCCTCGATGGCAAGGCTGGCATACGCCATGCCGTGCATGCCGGGCCAGCCGGCAGACAGCACATGCCCGGTCGGGAATCCGCTGACGCCAAGCAGCGTTGTTACAACCGGTATCTGAGCCTTCTCCGCAAGTTCCAGCAGCTCGTCGTAAGCTCTAGATAGGATGACACCGTGTCCGGCGAGGATCACTGGACGCTCTGCCTTCTCGATGAGGTTCGCGGCGCGCCTCACCTGCCCCGAGTGCGGCCTAAGCGTAGGCTTGTATCCCGGCAGGTCGATCTCTTCCGGATATTCGAACTCCGCGACCTCCGTGAACACATCCTTGGGTATATCAACAAGCACGGGACCCGGCCGACCCGTATTGGCGATGTAGAACGCCTCCTTGATTACCCGTGGAATCTCGGATGCGTGCATCACAAGATAGTTGTGCTTCGTTATCGGCAGCGTGATCCCCGTCGTGTCGCACTCCTGGAAGGCATCGGTGCCGATGGCAGCCCTGCCGACCTGCCCGGTGATGACGACCATCGGAACGGAGTCCATCTGCGCTGTGGCAATACCCGTCACAAGGTTAGTCGCGCCGGGTCCGGAGGTCGCCCACGCGACACCCGGCCGCCCTGTAACGCGCGCGTAGCCGTCGGCGGCATGCGCCGCGCCCTGCTCGTGGCGCACCAGGATGTGACGTAGCGCCGGGAACTCGGGCAATGTCTGGTACAAGGGCAGTATCGCCCCGCCCGGAAGCCCGAATATAACATCCACGCCTTCACGAATGAGGCTCTCGCAGACCATCTGCCCGCCATTCATTTTCATATATCGAATACCTCCATTGTTAGCTGACAAATGCCAACAAAAAATCCCGTCCAACAAAGGGACGGGATTTGAAATCTCGCGGTACCACCCAATTTGTCCCCGATTTGGGAACCTCTCGGCGGCTGGTAACGGTTGCCAACCGACCAATCCTAATGAACAGCAATTATCGCCGTAGTTCGGACTGGGCGCTCAGGGGCGAGTTCTGGAAGGTCCTCTGGCGTCGGCTTGCAGCTCCGCCGACTCTCTGATGCCGGTGCCTTCCGTACTACTCCCCTTCACTGCGTTATAGAACTATCTCATCGTTATGTTCAGTGCAAATGAGGTTAGCAAAGTGCAACTGGTATTGTCAATGAATAAAGGCACATTTCATCACATTACCAAATGATTATCTGGCTAATGTATTCGATGAAGCGCATTCATTGACTACCAGTGGTCGGGGCGACTGGACTTGAACCAGCGACCTCCACGTCCCGAACGTGGCGCGCTCCCGACTGCGCTACGCCCCGACACTTCATGTAATTGTAGTCCTACTCACGGCGTTGGGCAAGGTTATCGCGGATTCATGCCTACTCACCCTGCATTGCGCGCAATAGCTCTTCGCCATTGCTCTTCCACCAGCCGTACAGGATCGCAAGGTCAGTCCCGATTGAGAAGTGGCGCACGCCCATGTCAAGATACTTCTTCGCTTCGTCAGGAGACTGAATCTCCGCGCGCGGCGCTACTCCCATATTGATGGCCGTCTTGAAGGTCTTGTCATGCGCGGCAATAACTTCGGGGTCGTTGCGCTGACCGGGCTTGCCGATGCTCATCGAGAAGTCGGAGCCGCCCCACTGCACCATGTCGAGCTCAGGTATCTCCAGGATCTCCTCAAGCTCGTCAACCGCGCCCTTCTTCTCGATCATGACCGCCATCACGATGTCATTGAGAGAATCTACGTACTCCGGGGAGCCACCATAACCCATATAGGTGTTGCGGCGAGTCGCCACACCGTACATTCCCTTGTCGTTCGGCGTATCGGGCCTCGCCTGTCGAATGCACTCGCGCACATCGGCGGCGGTTCGGCAATCCGTGAACAGCACGCTCGTAAAGCCCGCGCCAATTCCGCGCTGAGCCAGGAACGACTGGTGGCTCTGGTCAATCTTGATCATCGAGCCCATGTTGTGCAGTTCGGCGGCGCGGCACAGGTTGTCCAGATCGTGCAGGTCGAAAGAGCCGTACTCTGCCACGAATTCCACATAGTCGTATATGCCAGTATGTCCGATCGCCTCAACCACAGATGGCCACGCCGATAGTATGTGCGTGCTAAGCGTCGATTCGCCCGCATCAAGTTTCTGCTTTAACGTGTTTGGCCTCATAGGTGTTCCTCCCGTTTCAGGTTATGAGTTTCAGGTTATGAATTGTCGCAGCGGCCGGGATCGCCGTCTGCGCCGTAATTCTATCACAGCATCGCCGGCAAGTTGCCATCGTCATCGCGCTACGAATCCGCCGTCATGTTCCGAAGTACCTGTCGCCGTAGTCGCCAATACCCGGCACTATGAACTTCCGCGCGTCCAGCTCCGGGTCAACAGCAACAGCGCTGATGTTGCTATGCGGAATTACCCCGGCAAGGCGTTCCATACCCTCCTGCGACGCAAGCACCCCGACGAAATATATCGCATCCGCAGCGTAACCTTCTCGCATCAGCATTTCCGCGACCAGGCACGCCGTTCCCGCAGTGGCAAGCATCGGGTCTATGATAAGCGCCCTCGACGGCATTGCCTCCGGGAAACGTGTGTAATACAGATCGGGCTGCGCCGTCTCTTCATCCCGCGTGATGCCGATGAACGCGACAGGTGCGTCAGGAACGGCGCTCGCAAAAGCTGGAAGCAATGCCAGCCCTGCACGCAGCACAGGCACGAGCATCAATGCGTCAGTGCTGTCATCACGCAACCGTTCCAGCGTTTCAGCGCACAGCTGCCGCGCCAATTCGTCAGATGTCCTGCGAAAGTCCGCAGTGCAGGTGCTTCTGTCGCGCAGTGTGCAGAGAAGGCTTTCTTTCATCTATACTTGCTTTCCTTGACCAGTATTCAAGCGTTAGTTAGCATTGATGCGTATCACCAATAGCCCGACATTCTGCATAAACGCCTTGTAAAAGGAGCGTTGCTATGGAAGACCTCAACAAAAAGGACGAATCGGCAATGGGAGAGAACAAGTTTGTGCAATCCGGCGAAAATGGCGCCGAGCCTATCGACATATCAGGATTGCCGGACTTTGTGAAAAACATACTTAAACGCTCCGAGAGTATTCCACAAGAAGCCTTGGACGAGTTTCCGCCTGACTACTCAGAAAATCTAGACCATTACCTCTACGGCCTGCCAAAGAAATCTCCGTAGGAGTGATTGATGAGAATGGTGTTTATCGATTCATTGCATCTAATTGCACTGATACTGAAAGACCAATGGTACATCTCATCCTTACAGATTTATGAACACCTTTCTAGCAGCGGAGTTCGATTTGTAACCACATACGAAGTTCTGACAGAAGTTCTCGCAGGCGTATCAAGAGGTCGGCCAGAAATTCGCACGGAAGCCGTAGCAACCGCGCACGACATCATAGCCGACCCCAACATCACCCTAGTCCAGCCCTCCACTGACCTCTTCACCCGCGGCTTAGGACTCTACGCAAGCAGACCCGACAAGCGTTACAGCCTCACCGACTGCATCTCCATGGTAGTCATGAGGGATATGAACATCACCGAGGTACTCACGCATGACCGCGATTTCGAGAACGAAGGCTTTGTCCGCCTGATTAAGTAGCCTCAGTTCCTACCCAACCCTACCTCCACCAGCACCGCCCTCAATCAACAGCCTGCGAATATCGTCCGCAAACTTAACCTCCGAGTCGTCCTCCGGCTCGTATCCCAGCACATTGCGCGCGCTTGTCAGCGACCAGAACGCGCGCGTGTTGTTGCTGATGCCATAGACCACCTGCCACGGTACGCCATGTTCGTTATCGATGTTCGGCGTCTCAATCGCCTTCTGGAAGAGTTGCGTAATGTCGCGCGGGCTGATGTACGCTCCCAGGTCGCGCTTGTAGTTGCCCGGGTCGTCCACATATATCGCAGGATCAAGTTCTCTCGGCGCTCCAATGCGTACCATCACCACGCCCGTCTTCCGTAGATATGACGTGCCACCCGTGTGCTGCTGCCTGCCGGAGTCGTCGTTGAATCCGCCCAGGCCGCACGCGAAAAGGAAACCCAGGTGCTCATAGGTCGCCTTCGCCCAGCCGTAGAAGTTGTCGGACAGCGCCAATCTGTACGGGTCGAGAGACTCCATCTTGCGCGTGTGTATGAGGTTGTGCTCGTACCAGTCGGAGGCGTGGTTTGAGCTTGCAATGGCGAGTCTTGGCACACCCGCGTCATACGCGCTTCGCAGCACGTTGTACGCCATCTGCACATTCTCGTTCTCGTCGAAGAAGTGGTCCAGTGGATGGCCCTGCCTGCGCTTGTAGCCCAGGTGCACCACCGCGTCCACCCCCTCAAACAGGTGCTCGTATTGGCTCCTATCGGTGTCGATCAGATCGGCGACTTGCACACCTTCCACTTTGTCGCCGCGCGGGTTCTCCTCCTTCACGTCCACCAGCACCATCTCGTAGCTCTCGCGGAACGTGGGCAGCAACTGGTTGGCGATGTAGCCAGTCGCTCCGGTCATAAGTACTTTTTCAACGGCCATCTCTCGATATCCTTTCTCTTATCGGTGAAATTACATTTCTTACATGGCTGCCGATTCTCTCGGCAACAAATCAGTCCCTATAACTGATAAACTGACTCACTAATAAACGGAAACATTATCTTGGAGATTCTAACATGCAGGAACCACTGAACGACGCCGAACTGGACGCGCTTAGACAGATAGACACCGCCACCATCGCCAACGCAATCGAGCACTTCGATATACGCAGCAACACCGACGGCTTCATGGGCTGGGACATTCGCTGCATGTTCCCGGAGATGGGCGTGATGGTCGGATACGCCGTCACGGCCACACTGGACACAACCACACACGGTAGGGTCCACGACCGCGAGGCGCGCTTCCAGATGTTCGAGGCGATAGAAGCATCGCCCAAGCCCGTAGTGTTGGCACTCAAGGACCTTAGCTCCAAGCCCAAGCACGGCTGCCACTTCGGGGACGGCCTGGCAACCGTATCTATGCGTCTCGGCGCGATAGGGCTGGTTACGGACGGCGGCGTGCGCGATGTGGACACTGTGCGCGAGATGGGCTTCCACTACTTCGCACCGGGCATGGTACCCGCCCACGGTAACTTCGGCTTCATGGAGGCGCAGGTGCCAGTGCGAATTAGCGGCGTTCTCGTGAACCCCGGCGATCTCATTCACGGTGACGAGAACGGCGTTGTCACGATACCGAACGAAATCGCGAGAGACTTAGTCGCCGCAGCAAACGACGTGCTCGAACGCGAAAAGGCAAGCCGCGACTGGGTGAACAGCGACAACTTCTCGCTCGAAAAGCTCCGCCAGCGGTAACGGCCAGTATCAAAGGCGGGCGGGTTTGACATCACCGCCAGCCTGTTGGAATATATCGAACAACGAAAACAGCAATAAACAGGTCAGGGGGACACAGAAAATGCCTACTTATGAGAACCATCTGAGCATCGACAAGGGCGATACGGTGCGCCCTCCTACCGGCAGACCTGTGGTATATGGGACGCAAGGCGTCATCTCCAGCGGCCACTATCTGACCTCTATGGCAGGCATGCGCATGCTGCTCAACGGCGGTAACGCCTTCGATGCCGTTGTTGCCGCTACATTCGCCGCAGGCGTAACCGAGCCGCTCGCCAACTACTCCCTGCTCGCTGAAGGCGTCTTCATGATGTACGACTCGCGAAGCGGAGACCTTCTCTCCTTGAGCGGACAGGGCACAGCCCCCGCAAAGGCGAGCGTGGACTTCTACAAGTCTCGCGGCTTCGACGAGATTCCCACCGGGCCGGGACCTGACGCGCCGATGTCCTTCACCGTACCCGCCGTCATCGCGGCTCTCACATCTATGCTTGAACGCTACGGCACAAAGACACTCGGCGAGGTGCTCGCGCCCGCGATCCATCATGCGGAGTTCGGCTTCCCCAACTACGAGTACATGCTGCAACGGCTGGACAGCCCTGGTACTCGCGAGCAGTTCGACCTGTTCCCCCCGGGCGGCAGAAATGTCTTCTTCGAGAACGGCGATGTCCCGCAGCCCGGCTCGCTGCTGGTACAGAAGAACCTCGCCGACATGCTGAAGCAGATGGTCGCAGCGGAGAACGCATCTATCGGTAGCCGCATCGACGGCATCCGCGCCGGACACGACGCCTTCTACAAGGGCGACATTGCGAAGAGCATCGCGGCATACTCCCGGCAGGTCGGCGGCATCCTCGACGAGGAAGACCTCGCCAACTACGAACCGGAATATGGCGAGCCTATCAAGTCAACATTCATGGGACACGAAATAAGCAGTCACTCCACCTGGACGCAGGGCATCATGGCGCTGCAGATCCTGAACATGCTCGAAAACTTCGACCTCAAGGCGATGGGGCACAACTCGCTTCAATACACTCACACCGTGCTGGAAGCCTGCAAGCTCGCATTCGCCGACCGGGAGGCGTTCTACGGCGACCCCAACCACGCCACGGTGCCGATAGACGGCCTGATCTCCAAGGAGTACGCCGCCGAGCGCGCGCAGCAGATAGACCCAGAGCGCGCGCATCCTGAGCTTCCCGCCGCGGGCGATCCGTGGAAGTACTCCGGCGTGAGCAAGCCGGCGAACGGCACGGCGCAGATGCCTGCTGGTGTGGCAGCGGGCGAGTCAGGCAACAGCAGCGGCACAACGCACATCGCCTGCATCGACCGCGACGGCAACCTCGTTTGCGCCACACCTAGCGGCGGCTCGTTCAGCAAGGGCGTATTCTTCCCCGAGCAGGGCGCAGCCATAAGCACGCGCATCGAGATGTTCAACTTCATAGACGGCCACCCAAACAGGCTGGAACCGGGCAAGCGTCCCCGCACTACGCTCATCAATTACATCGTATCCAAGGACGGCACACCGGTCATGACAGTGGGCTGCCCAGGCGGAGACCATCAGGCGCAGGCGAATGTGCAATTGATGCTGAACACCCTGCTGTTCGGCATGAACGCCCAGGAAGCTGTGGAGGCGCCGCGCTTTGCCACCGAAAGCGTTCCCGACTCCTTCTACCCGCATGTGTACTATCCCAACCGCGTTTCGCTGGAAGAGGGCTACCCCGCCCAGAACTGGGAGGCGTTGAAGTCGCTCGGGCATAGTGACCTCGTGCAGGCGGCAACCTGCGGCATGGGTGCGACCGTAACCCACCGCGACCCGGACACCGGCGTACTCAGCGCGGGCGGCGATCCCCGACGCGCATGCTATGCACTTGGCTGGTAGTTTACGCTTGCTTGGATAAGGAGTGCATAGTTGATAAACGAATTCATGAGAGCTGCGCTGGACGAGGCGAGGCACGGCTTTGATGAAGGCGGTGTCCCCATCGGCGCAGCTCTCGTCAGTAGTGGGAAGATCATAGCGACGGGGCGCAATCGCCGCGTTCAGGACGGCGCGCCCACTATGCACGCGGAAATGAACTGCCTGTACAACGCGGGCGGTTCGTTGTATGGCTTCGACAACCTGACCCTCTACACCTCACTCATGCCTTGCTACATGTGCGCCGGAGCAGTCCTGCAGTTCGGCATAATGAAAGTGGTCGCCGCAGAAGCGCGCACGGCCAACGAAGGGCTCGAAATGATGCGGCAACACGGCGTCGAGGTCATTGACCTGGACATCAGCGAGTCGAGGGAACTGCTAGCGGAATACATCCGAGCCAATCCCAGCGGGTGGCACAGCTATCCGCCAGAATAGGACTTAGCCACGGAAACTACCACAGTTAGCGCAGCGAACAAGTGGCTTGGGCTGGTTGCGGCTGCCCTTGGCATGTTTCTGACTTCGCTTGACCTTGCCGTCAATGTAGCACTCCCCGATATCACCTCGAATCTAGGCACAGACCTCCGCACCGTGCAGTGGATCATCGTGCTGTATGTCGGCAGCAGCACGAGCCTTCAACTCGGTCTGGGCAGCGCGGCGGACGTGTACGGTCTGCGCCGCTTCTACATCATAGGCTTAGCGGCCTACGCGCTCGCGGTACTGCTGATAGGACTCGCGCCAAACCTGCCTATTGTGCTTGCCCTGCGCGTGACGCAGGCAATCGGCAACGGCCTCATCGTCGCGTCCGCGCCAGCACTTATAACCGCCATATTCCCGTCAGAAGAGCGCGGCAGGGCGCTCGGTCTGATGTCCGCCATAGCCACGCTGGGAATGATCACCGCAACACTTGGCGGTGGGGTGCTTGTGGACGCTTTCGGCTGGCGCTCAATCTTCCTCGCGCGCGTGCCACTAACACTGATTACGATAGTCCTCGCGCTGCTCATACTTGTGGAATACAGGCCGGAAGTGCGACAGCGCTTCGACCTTCGAGGCGCGGCACTCGCGGCAGGCGGACTTGCTTGCCTCGTACTCTTCCTGACGCTGGGAGGCAGAATCGGGTGGCTCTCCCCGGTAGTTCTGGTTCTTGGGCTAGGGGCAGCGGCAGCCCTAACCCTCTTGCTCCGACTGGAGCGCATAGTGCAGCACCCCGTCCTGGACCCAGGTATGCTCACGCATCCGCTCCTCGCGCCCGTCATAACGGCGTCGTTCCTGATGTTCATGTCAACATTCGTGAACCTATTCATACTGCCGTTCTATGTCTCGGAAGTGCTGGGAGTCGATGCGAGGTCACTGGGTTTCCTGCTGATGCTCACACCGGTAATAGCAGGCAGCGTCGCACCAATAGGCGGCTGGCTGTCGGACAGGATGCCTCCCGCCTACCTGACGACAACCGCACTGGTAATATCCGCCGCAGCGATGCTATCGTTTACTTCGCTTACATCAGAGTCCAGTGTGGGCGATGTCGCACTGCGGATGGCGGCAGGCGGCATTGGCATGGGAGTGTTTCAGGCAGCAAACGCAACGCTGATTATGGGTGCCGTGCCGCGGGACCGTCTTGGCACAGGAGGCGCGCTAATATCCCTGTCCATGAGCATGGGCATCGTAACCAGTGTCGCCCTTATGGGCGGTGTCTTCGACGGTCGCCTTGCGCTCCATGAAGCGTCAGCCTCTAACGGCATCGAAGCGTTCGTGCTGGCATTCCGCGACACCTATACTGTCGCCGCCATATTGGGCGCGCTCGCAGTCGCCGTCTCATTTAGCTACTGGCCACACGTCCTTCGCTGGCGCAATCGCCGGGCTTCCGCTGGGAGTGAGAACTAAGATGAGGGCAGCATCCTCACTGTCAGTATCGTCTTAGCTCTCGTCGCCCTTAACCTCTACGCCCGCCGTCTCCTCCGCGACCTTGATAGCCGAGTACTGGTCCTCGTTGCCCAGCCCCTTGCCCATTGCCAGAGTCTGCACCTGGTACGCTGCCGACCCGACCATATTCGCCGCGCCCAGCGATGCCGCGAGTTGCGCAGCGAGCCCAAGGTCCTTGTGCGACAACGCCAGTTTGAAGCCCGGCTCGAAGTTGCGCTCGAACACCTTCGCCGTCAGCCCCGTGCGCCCGTGCAGAGTGCTCGCGGCAGTGTTGTCCATGACCTCTTGCAGCCGCTCAGGGTTCAGCCCCGCAGCGACGCCCATAGTGACGGCTTCCCCCAGCAGCGTTGCGACTGAGCAAGACACCAGGTTGTTGACGATCTTTGTAGTGACTCCCAAGCCCAGTTCGCCGCAGTAGAATTGCTGGTCGCCGAGCGTGTCCAACACATCCTTGCAGTCCTCCACCACGCTCGCATCGCCACCAATCATCAGAGTGAGCGTGCCGGTTGCCGCCTGCGCCGGTCCCATGCCCACAGGCACATCCAGCATTTCGGCGCCCTTCGCCCGCACCGCCTCTCCAACCCTACGAGTCGTGTCAGGGTCGATGCTGCTCATATCGATATAGACCTTGCCCGCGCTCAGCCCCTGCACAATGCCGTTCTCGCCGGTTGCTGCGTTTTCCACGCTCTGCGGTGTGGGCAGCGACGAAACTATGACATCGCACTGCTCGGCAACTTCTCTGGGCGATGATGCCGCAGTCGCTCCCTTGTCCACAAGCTCCTGCACAGCCTCGGCTCGAACATCGTACACCATAACATCGTACCCGCTCGCCACGAGATGCGACGCCATTCCGCCGCCCATGTTCCCCAAGCCAATGTAGCCAATCTTCCGGTCTGACATCATCGCCTCCTTATCAATTCAAACTTTCAATCGCGATGATTATATCGCACCACTTCAAGTCAGCGTTGCTTAAGCCGACATCACGCTCACCACCTTCGTCGCAAGAGCAAATGCACTGGACACCAGTACCAGTCCGACAACCGCCCGCCGCCATACGACATCCGTCAAGCTCTTTGCGATGCGGTCGCCAACCAGCGCGGCGATTATCGCCGGAACAATCGACGCCAGCAGCAGGGTAGTCCTCGCGGGTGTGTACAGGTCATTCAGCCCGTAGCTTACCAACAGCGCGGTCCCCATGAAAATGAAGTACAGTGCCATACCGGCGCGTGTGCCTTGCCGACCCCATCCCTGCGATATGAAAAACAGCACCAGCAGTGGCCCGCCCACGCCTGTCCCAGTGATGAACACCCCCACCAGAAAGCCGCATACGGGCCCCAGTATGCTGGCTCTCGGCAACCGGAAAGGCATCCTGAACATGCCACCGACAGTGATCGCGATGATGACTACCAGCACCCCGATGCCGAAGATGTCCTTGTACTCCGCGATGTCCAACATCGCCAGCACCCACCCGCCAATCATCGCGCCGATAATGCCCGCCACCACGATGGGCACAATCTCCCTAGGACGCAGGTGTTCGCGATTTCGCATCGCTACCAGAATGACCACGGGCAGGGCCATCGCATTCAAGAGAATAATCGAGGTCGCCGGGTCGAACATCAGGAACAGGAACGGCAACCCGACAATGCCGATTCCGAAGCCCATCGCACTGAAGACGGTGCAAGCAAAGAACACCACAAGCAAAGCGAATGCCAGTTCAGTTGGGCTGACGGCGTCTAGCAAAGCAGGTCTCTCAATCGAGTGGATAGGCAGCCGGTTGTTGATTCCGCAGACCTCACACTTCAGAGTGTCTTATCAGCAGTGTGAGGTTTTGGTAGAATGCCCCCGAATACCCGGAAGCGGCAGGCTGCCTGCACATTGTACACTTTGTGGGAGGGGATAGAAGCGACATGCGCCTTGGAGTGATCGGATACGGCCTTTGGGGCAAGCGACACGCTGACGCCCTCGCGAAGTTGGATGACGCGGAGCTGATAGCCATCAGTTGCCGCAGCGAGGACACGGCGGCCCTGGTCAGGCAGGACTACCCCGATGTCTCAGTGCATCTCGACTACCGAGACCTTCTCGCCAGAGACGACATAGATGCCGTAACTGTGGTCGTTCCGAACTACCTGCACGCCGAAGTGGGCGTTGCCGCACTCGAAGCAGGCAAGGATGTGCTCATGGAAAAACCAATGGCAGCCACCGCCGAAGAGTGCGACAGATTGGTCGCGGCAGCACAGCAAAACAATCGCGTGCTGACCATTGGCGAAGAGTTTCGATTGTCCAGCCAGTGGGGTGCAATCAAGAGCAGTGTTGACGCCGGCGACTTCGGAACGCCAATGTACGTCAACATCAGCCTCTTCAGATTCCCATTCAGGCACACCTCGCAGAACTGGCGATATCGGAGTGATATGGTCGGCTCGTGGATTCTGGAAGAACCAATCCACTTCTTCGATCAGGCCGTGTGGTACATGGAAAAGTGGGGCAAGCCTCAGTCTGTAATCGCTTATGGAAATTCAAACGAACGCGACAGGGGCATGTACGATAACTTCACCGCTGTCGTGAAGTTTTCTCACGGAGCATACGCCGTCATAAGCCAGACTCTGGGAGGCTTCGAGCATCATTTCATTACCGAAGTTGTCGGTACGGAAGGCTCAGTGCGTGGATTGTGGTCAGGCGACATGGACCGCACACGCAAGCCATCCTTCGAGTTGAAAGTACAGCGAAATACCGATGCCGCAGCACAAAGACTGGAACTCGATGCCGCGTCAGGTGAAGCCTTCGAGCTTGAAGAGCAGATGCGGCTGGTGGTGGACGCGTTCCGCCGCCGGGAACCAGTCGTTACGCCCGAAGAAGGCAAGATAGCTGTGGTCCTGTGCAACGAATCGGAGCGCTCAATCCTTGAAGGACGAGAGATTCCGCTGGAATTGTAGCAATAAGGCCTTCACACATTCGGCAGATTGAAGATGTTCTCCTGCTGGCGCATCATCCGCCGCATCTTCTTGCTCTGGCGCTTGCCACCTTTGCCGCCCTTCCCGGTGACGCCCATCATCTGCCGCATCATCTTCTGCATCTGGCTGAACTGGTTCAGTAGCTGGTTGACATCCTGCGGCGTTGTCCCGCTACCCCTCGCAATGCGCCGCCTCCGACTGCCGCCGATAATCTCCGGGCGCCGCCGCTCCTCCGGAGTCATTGAGCGGATTATCGCCTCCGTCCTGGTGAGATGGCTGCCGTCCAGCTCGTCCATGGACACCCTGCCCTTCATCGCAGAGAAGCCCGGCACCATCTCGAGCACCTGGCTGATCGGCCCCATCTGCTTGAGCTGCTGTAGCTGCCCCAGGAAGTCGTCGAGGTCGAATGTCGCCTGCCGTATCTTGCGCTCCATCTCCGTGGCTTCGTCCTGGTCTATGGTCGCCTGCGCTTTATCAATCAGTGTCAGCACATCGCCCATGCCAAGTATTCGCGAAGCAAGCCTGTCCGGATAGAATGCCTCAAGAGCGTCTGCCCTTTCGCCTGTGCCGATGAACTTGATAGGCACGCCCGTGACCGATGTGATGGAGAGCGCTGCGCCACCACGCGCATCCCCGTCCATCTTCGTCATTATCAGGCCCGTCAGTCCAATCCTGTCGTGGAACTGCCTCGCCGCCTCGACCGCCTCCTGACCCGTCATCGCGTCCACAACGAGCAGCGTCTCGTCCGGAGACACGGCGTCCTTCACCGATTCCAGTTCCCACATAAGCTCGTCATCGACCTGGAAACGCCCCGCCGTATCGACTATCGCCCACGCCGCGTTAAGTTCGGTTGCGCGTTTAATGCCTTCCCTGGCAACCTTAGGCGTATCGCTCGTCCTCGTGTCCTGATAGACGGCGACCTCAATCTGGTTTCCCAGCGTTTCTAGCTGCTGGATAGCTGCCGGCCGCTGCAGGTCGGCGGCGACCATAACGGGAGTCTGCCCGTCCTGCTTCAGGTGTCGCGCCAGCTTGGCTGACGCTGTGGTCTTGCCCGCGCCGTTCAGCCCGACCATCAGGATGACTGACGGGCGCTTCGGCCCAGGTTCAAGCTTGTGCGCCTGCCCGCCCAGGATGTCCACAAGCGCGTCGTTGGTAATCTTGACGACCTGCTGTCCCGGCGACAAGCTCTGCAGCACATCGGACTTAAGCGCCTCCTCGCGAATTCGCGCTATGAACTCGCGCGCAACACGGAAGTTCACATCCGCTTCAAGCAGCGCCATCCGCACTTCTCGCAGCGCGGCGTCCACGTCCTGCTCGGTCAGCCTACCCTTGTTCCCAAGGCGACCGAACACTCCGTTCAGCTTCTCCGACAGGGCTTCAAACATATCGTGTCCTTCTACTATCCTAGCGACAGTAGAAAGTATAACAGACGAGAGGGTTGGTCAGAGATTCTGTCCGATATTCGCTGACAACTTCATCGCTAGACACGAGCCCAGCTGCACACAATTAACCTCTGACTCATCACTCTGACTGACTGACTTCGGCATCGTCTGGGCTTTACGAGTACAATATCGAAAACTACCAAATAAGAACGGAGGACTCCAATGTCTCTCAATGGCAAAGTCGCGCTGGTAACCGGCGCAGCACAGGGCATGGGCAGGGCAATCGCGCTTCGACTCGCAGGCGAAGGCGCAAGCATAGTCGCCACCGACATCAACGGCGGGCTGGTCGAGCAGACCAGCATAGACATCAGGGAGAGTGGTAGCGAAGCCATCGCGGTCGAGGCGGACATAGGCGACATCGACGACATCAACCGCGTAGTCGAAGAGGCCCTGAACGCATTCGGCCGCATAGACATACTGGTGAACAACGCAGGCGTCACCCGCTTCTCCGACATCATGGACCTGACTCCGGAAGACTGGGACAGGATCCACCGCGTCAACGCACGGGGCGTGTTCTTCTGTCTCCAGCGAGTCGCACGGGAGATGATCGACAGCGGTGACGGAGGCCGGATCATCAACATCGCGTCTATCGCGGGCAAGGGCTATTCCGGCACTTCCAACGCAGCATACGCTGCCAGTAAAGGCGCAGTGATCTCCATGACGCACATAGCAGCCCACCAGCTCGGACAACACGACATCAACGTGAACGCCATCTGCCCCGGCATTACTCGCACCGCGATGGGCCAGTCCACAATGGTTCAGCGGTCGCAGGACATGGGCATCTCTATGGAGGAGTTGGAAGAGCAAAGGAGCGCACGAATCCCCATAGGCCGGCCAAACGAGCCTGATGACATAGCGGACATGGCGGTGTTCCTAGCAGGTCCCGGCTCGCGCAACATCACGGGTCAGGCGTTCAACGTGGACGGTGGTTTGGTAATGCACTGAATCCGAAGTTAGGACGCGGCTCGAATCAATAACCCGGGCCGCTACTCCCTTACAGGAGGCATCCCCTCCGACTGCCGCACCTCGTTGATGATCTCCAGCACTCGCTGCCTGAAGGGAGGGAACTCAACCTCGAACTCCTCGCGTATGCGGCGGTTGTCCACCATATAAATGTCAGACTCCTCGATCCCGTCTTCGCCATCGAAGGTAATCTGGGCGTCGGGTATGAACTCCCGCACCAGGCCCGCCAGCGCGCCTAAGGTAATGGGCGTCCCACCGGAGTTGTAGAGGTTGTATCTCGGAGAATCCGACATCGCGACGCGCGCAAATATCTCGGATGCGTCCTCTACATGGATCGGGCAGCGGGTGTACGACTGCGACGGGAAATTTGCCGGCAGCCCCCTGGCAGGCAGCGTTATCGCCTGCACATGGTCAACGGAGCCCCTGACCTTGTCCGGCCCGGTAACATGTGCCGGCCTGATACCGGTTATGGACATCCCGTAATTCCTGATGTACTGCTCTGCCTGGAACTCGTTAAATATCTTGTGCATCGCGTACTGTCGCGTGCCATGCTTGGGGTCATCCTCATCAACCGACCTGTCTCCGTAGTGACGCTGCGGCCCATAGACTGCGATGGAGCTCGCGTACACCACGCGCTTGACCCCGCAAAGGCGGGCGGCCTCGAAGCAATTGTCCATGCCCAAAACATTGAGGCGCATCTGGTTGTGCGGATCGCCCTCTCCGCCGCCCACGATATATGCCAGATTTATGAGCCGCTCCGGACTGAACTCAAGAACGGTTCTGACAACATCATCGAAATGGGTTATGTCGCCCCGGACGACTCTTACTTGGTCTCCCATATCGTCAAAAGTGGCGGCCCAGGGGTTGATGTCCATGCAGACCACATCTTCGCCCTGCTCGACCAGCTTTCTAACTACTCGCGGCCCGATAAAGCCGGTGCCGCCAATTACCAATACGGACATTTCCTCCATACCTCCTAAGGCGAGTACAGCGGACTAACCCTTCCGAGTACAACGGGATGCAAAATGCTCGTCATGACAGCTATCTTGCCATACGCTGGAGCGGAACAGAGGGCCAAGAACCCGGGGCAGTCGCGGGGCAGTTTACAGTGTAACCGGCTATCCCAGCCACGCGCACCGTGATGGCAAGGCTCTCGAGCACGAGTAGCGGTCAGACTACTTCAGTCAGGGCAGCCGAAAGATCGGTCCCTACTCAACATACACGCTTTCGAGCAGCTCACTCATCGCCGCCGACAGGAATCTCACGCCCGCGATCGTCCTGATATATTCCATGCGGGTGGGACCCACCACTCCTAGCGCGCCGACCGCGCGATGAGGCAACCCGTACTGGCATACTACTACGCTCAGCGGCGACAGCGCATCGTCCGGGTGCTCATGCCCGATGATCACGCGCACCACGCCGCCCTCCGGCGTCTCCGAAAGGATAGTCTGCGCGAGGCTTCCGTCCTCGACGCCCTCGACAATCGAGCGTGCCCGTTCGTTCTCTGCGAACTCCGGCTGCGAGAGCAGGTTGCGCATGCCGTCCACATAGTGGTCGTGGTACGCAGCCTTTTCCTCTTCCTGCAGCACAGTCACAGTTGCTTCAACGAGTTCCTCTTCCAGTGGCGTGAGTGGCAACTGCTGCGATGCTATCTCACGCTGGTTGTGCCCCATAAGGTACGAGCGCAGCCGAGCGGTAGATTCTTCGAGTTCATAGGCGTCCATCGGCTGAGGCAGTCGTATGAGCTGGCGATGCAGGCGCGCCTGTTCAAGCACCACAATGAGCATTACCAGGAGGTCCTGCATGGGCACCAGGTCGAGGTAACGCACTCTGGTCTCCCGCGATTTCGGGAAGGTAGCAATCGCCATATTGCCCACCAGCCCGGCAAGCACAGCCGCAGATACATTCGCCCACTCGTCCAGGTTCTGCAGGATGTTCTGCAGCCTTACATGCGCCCTGTCGCGCGCATTCTGCGGAATCGCGCTATCTGTCACAGGCTCGATCGATTCCACGAAAAACCTGTACGCCTTGTCCAGGGGAACACTGCCAGCAGACGTGTGCGGATTAGCGAGGTAGCCTTGCTCCTTGAGCACGGCGACATCGTTACGCACGGTCGCCGAGCTGACGCTCAGCCCCTGGCTGCGCGCGACGGCGTCCGAAGCGATTGGCGTGGCAGTACGAGTGTAGTCAGCCACGATGATTTTAAGGATTAGCTCTTGTCTCTCCGTAAGCATAGCCAACCACGAATTCAAGGCTTTGGAGCGGATAAGATATCCCTATTCTACATTTGCCAATGCAGTCTAACAAGGTTTCACTTTCAAGAAGCTTGCAGGTGCAGTTCGGCACGACAAAGAGCATCATCAATTGCCCACATCTCCCCTGCTCTACAAAGGCCGGCGCAATCCCACCAGTCCGTCCAAGTAAATCGGTGCATTGGACGCGCCGCCCGGTCCGCCTTCAAGCCCTCCGTGCGATTCCCTGGGATCAAGGAACATACTCGTCTCCGCCTCGCAGTCCGGCAGGTTAAGCTGCGAGAGGTCATTATTCGCCACATCCTTCAGCCCAACAGGAACACATCCGGTCAGCTGATTGCCTCCAAGGAATAAGAATGTCAAATTTTCGAGATTGTCCAGTTCAGACGGTATCTCCCCTGTTAGCTCGTTCCTGGGCAAGTATAGCTGCACAAGTTTGGCGAGGCTGCCCAGTTCAGACGGTATCTCTCCGGTCAAACCATTCCTGGAAAGGTACAACTCTGTCAGGTTAGAAAGGCCTCCCAATTCTGTCGGTATCATGCCGGTCAGATCGTTGTCCGACAAGTGCAGCAACGTCAGACTTGAAAGGCTTCCAAGCTCCGCGGGTATGGCGCCGGAAAGTTGGTTTCTCGACAGATGTAGGTGCCTAAGCTGGACAAGGCCACCCAACTCAGAAGGAATCGCTCCACTCAGGCTGTTGTCAGAAAGGCGCAGGTATCGCAGTTCCGTGAGATTGCCAATTTCCGCTGGTATTGCACCTGTTACACGGTTATTGGTCAGAGACAAGTAAGTCAGTTCCGTCAGCATTCCAAACTCGGCGGGAATCTCACCGGTCAATCGGTTATTTGAAAGGGACAGATGATCAAGATTGAGCAGCTGACCTAATTCGGGTGGCATTCCCCCGCTCAACCGATTATCAGACAGCGACAGCCGTTCGAGAGATGTGAGATTACCAAGTTGCGACGGTATCGCACCGTCCAGTCTGTTCTTGGACAGAGACAGCTCCTCAAGCTCGTAGAGGTCACCCAGTTCTGACGGGATTCCACCGCTCAACCTGTTATCGGCAAGTGACAGCACCTTGAGTTTCGATAGCCTGCCCAGCTCTACAGGGATTTCGCCATCCAACCTGGAAGGCCCTATCTTTAACTGTGTAACACGCTTCGGCGAGCCTTCGACCGTAACGCCGTACCATTCGTCAATTGCCACATCGGCTGACCAGTTGAGGATTCCGCCCCTTAGCTTGTCACGGACCGCCAGCAGCGCATCACAGTCCGTCAGAAGTCCGGGATTGTCGTCCGGATCCTCCACTGCTGTCCCGTTCGAGCACTCTCCCACTTCACAGAAATCCAGCCCAAGCTCTTCACGGTCATTCGTCATAATATCTTCAAACGCCTTGGGTACGCATCCGCTCAAGTTGTTGCCGGCCAATTTCAGTTCTTCCAGATCGCTCAAGACGCCCAGCTCAGGGGAGATTTCGCCATTTAACAGGTTGCCGTCAAGCAGCAGCCTCTTCAGGAATGTAAGCTTGCCCAGCTCAGATGGAATCCGTCCCACCAGTTCATTGTCCGATAACACCAGCACTTCCAGGGCTTCTAGTCTGGCCAGCTCCGCGGGTATCTCGCCGCTCAGTCCCTTGCCCTTCAGTTCGATGTGGGTAGCGCGCTTGATCGATCCACGGACAGTGACGCCATCCCAATCATCCATCGACAGATGAACAGTCCAGTTCAGGAATGCCCTGCCCGCTAGCTCGTCTCTCAGTCCCATCAAGGTCTCACAATCCGACACCAAATCCTGATTGCCGTCGGGATCTTCAACTGCTGTTCCACTGGAGCAGTCCACTTCACCGCACAGCGGCAGGTTCACGAGTGCATCAAGATCATTATCCGTTATGTCATCCAGTCCGTCCGGTATGCAACCGCTGAAAGAGTTGCCGCCGGACAGATTCAATTCGGTCAAGTTGTCAAGCCTTGTCAGGTCGTGCGGTATCTGGCCACTCAGCTGATTGTCGTTCAGCGACAGCACTTCCAGGATTGAAAGCCTTGCGAGCTCCGACGGAATCTCACCGGTCAGAGAATTGTCGGACAGATTCAGCACTTTCAGATACGTCAGGTTTCTCACCTCAGCGGGTATCTCGCCGTCCAGCCCAACGTTGTCAAGATTAACCTCTGTTATCCTTCTGGGTGAACCGCTGATCGTGAGTCCTTGCCAATTCTCAATCGCCAGTTCAGTTGTCCAGTTCAGCGCAGCGGCACCCCTCAGCCCATCCAGACCCGCAAGCAACGAGTTGCAGTCCGAGACCAGCCCATGGTTGGCATTCGGGTTGGTAACTGCCGTTCCGCCCGCGCACTGTCCCTCTCCACAGAATTCCAGACCCAGCGAAATCAGGTCATTCCTCTGCACATCCTGCAACTCCTTGGGTATGCAGCCCGTGAATTCATTGCTATGTAGCGACAGAGTTCTAAGATTTGGGATAGCGCCAAGCTGGGCAGGAATCTCCCCGGTCAACCGGTTCGCCGCAAGAGAAAGTATCTCCAGGTTAGTCAGGCTGCCCAGTTCAACCGGAATCGTCCCACGAAGCATATTGCTTTCCAGTGACAGATGTTCAAGTGTGGCAATCGCGCCCAACTGAGACGGAATGGGTCCAGTTAGCCTGTTGCCATCTATGGACAGCACCTCCAGGGTCCTGCTCTCACCTAATTCGGGCGGTATCATTCCGCTCAGGTCATTGTCGTCAAGATAAAGGAACCTCAGGTTAGGAAGACTTCCAAATTCCTTTGGCAATTCCCCGCTCAGTCTATTGTCATCAAGATACAGGGACGATAGATTGCTCAGACTGCTGAGCTCCGGCGGTATCTCTCCGCTAAGTTGATTTCCGGTCAGCGACATGTGCGACAGGCTCGACAGACCATCCAGTTCGGGCGGTATTTCCCCCGACAGGTCATTATTCGCCAGGACCATTAGTTGCAGCCTGCTGAGGCTCCCAAGTTCTGCCGGAATCCCTCCACTAATCTCGTTACCCGTAATCTGCAGCAGCGACAGATGACTCAGCCTGCTCAGTTCAGCGGGCAGCCTTCCGCTAAGCCCTCTCTCATTCAGCACCAGATGTATCACACGCTTCGGCGATCCGCCAACCTTCACCCCTTCCCAGTGCTCGATAGGGACATTCACTGACCAGTTAAGCGACACCCTTCCTCCAAGCCGGCTCCGCGAAGCAATCAGCGCATTGCAGTCCGCCACCAGCCCTGCATTCTCATCAGGGCTATCGACCGCATTTCCGCTCGTGCATACACCTGACGCGCACGCCTCCAGCCCGGTCTCCGATAGGTCGTTGACCGCCACATCCTCCAGCGCAGGCGGTATGCAACCACTAAGAGAGTTGCCAGCAAGCTTCAGTTCTTCCAGACTATCAAGGTCTGCCAGCTCTACGGGAATCTCACCGCTCAGCCGGTTATTCGCAAGCAGCAGGGACTTCAGTTTCGCCAGGTTCGCCAATTCCGCCGGAATAGCGCCACTCAGCATATTGTCATTGAGCGCAAGGCTCTCCAATTCAGAGAGATCCCCCAGCTCCACGGGTATATCGCCGGTAAGCAGGTTGTTGTCGAGTGACAGCCTCGTCAGATTGGACAGACCCCCCAGCTCGGCCGGTATAGTCCCTCGTAGTCTGTTACCGGATAGCGACATAACCTCCAGTCCCGTCAGCGCACCCAGCTCAGCCGGCACACTGCCGGTCAACTCCATCTCATCCAGTTCCAACCCGGTCACCCGCATTGGCGATCCTGCCATGGTCACTCCATCCCAGTCGCGAATCGCATTGTTCGCACCCCAGTTCAGGGTTGCACTGCCCGCCAGCGCATCCCGCAAACCCAGCAGCGTCTCGCAGTCCGCCACCAGCCCCTCATTCTCGTTCGGCTCCGCAACCACACTCCCGTCCCTGCACACATCCGCCCCACACACGCTCAGCCCCGTATCAGCCAGATCATGGTCCGCCACAGATTGCAACGCCAACGGTATGCAACCCACCAGCGAGTTCCCAGACACCTTCAATTCTACAAGATTGGCAAGGTCACCCAACTCAGTTGGCAGAATGCCACCAATCTGGTTGCCGTTGAGAACTAGCCTTTCGAGTTCAGCCAAGCCGCCAAGTTCCGCCGGTATCTCCCCGGTCAGCTGATTCCTATCAACTGACAGATCCCTTAGAGCGCCGAGATTGCCCAATTCAGAAGGTAATGCCCCACTCAGATTGTTTCCCGAAAGCGAAAGAACCTCCATCCCCGTCAGCAGGCCCAACTGAGCCGGCAGACTCCCATCCAGACCCTTCTCATCCAGTGCCAACTCAGTCACCCGCATCGGCGACCCGCCCACGGTTACTCCATCCCAATCAGCAATCGGTGTGTCTGCCGCCCAGTTCAACACAACGCTCCCCGCCAGCAAATCCCGCAGGCTAAGTAGCGTATCGCAGTCCGATGTCAATTCCGGATTGTCGCCCGCATCCACCACTGCTCCTCCCGTCGTACAATCCAATGGGGGCTCCGGCAGTCCGGTCACTTTCAGCGTGAATTCCCCGCTCTCTTCCACACCATACGTAGTCGCCTCAATCGTATACTCTCCTGCTTCCAGCTCCGTCCCCACAATTTCGGAATTAAAGTCTACACCTGGAACCGCGTCGTCATTCTCCGCCACAACCTCGCCGTCTTTCTCCGTTCCTTCCATTAGATACAGGTAGGTATCCACCTCAGACTCCAGCCTGATCCCTACCGTCGCGGCTTCAGTAATCGTGAAAGCGAAGAAACGCGCATAGTAATCACCTGTCCTGCGATTATTGGGCCTGTTCTCCGAGAGGCACGAGTCGCTCCAGCTCCTATCAATGTTCACATCCTCACTAATCACTTCAAAGCACGGATCAATTGGGGTCGCACTGGGTGTCGGACTGGCGCTAGCAGTCGGAGACGGTGACGCTACATCCTCATCCACATCGATTATCCTCAGTCGCAGCAGTATCTCCGTAGACGCCTCGTCCGCAGCGGACACAACCACACCTATCAGGTAAGTACTCTGAGTCTCGTAATCTAGTTCCTCACCCTCCTTCAGCACGAGGTGCGCCACATAGTTGCCGCCATCATTAAGGCCTGCGGGAATCAGCGAGAACTTCGCAGTATCGTCCGACTCCTTGAAGTCGAAAGTCAGCGCTCCGCCATCGGCAGAATACGCCTCAAAAGAAATTATTATGTGGCTCGTTTGCCCTTCAGGCCAGTCCTCGGGAATCGCCGTCTCCCACACAACCACTGGCCCATCCACAACCTGGGTCGGAGTCGGATCAGTCTGTGCGCTGACCATTCCTGCCCCGGCCCCTCCACCATTGAACATCAGCACGATGAACAGCACCGCTGCTGCTGCTGCAGCAAACCCCGCCGCCTTCACTCGCCTTAAATCAATTATCGTGTGCATACTAGGCAATTCATCTCCCACCGGCATCCAGTCAACACCCCACAGGCGCTCCCTGACCATCCCAATATATTACTGCGTAAATACATTAGTCCCCTTCAGCATCCCCAGTCAATGCCTCGCAGCGCAATTGCCGCACACTTTTGCCCGCATTCACAAGCCCCACGCGCACGTGCCACAAAAAAGAGAGGTTCTCGCAGAGTGCGAGAACCTCTCTTTGAATCACCTAACTGTTATTTCCTTACAGGATTCATACTGCGTTTTACTCCAGTCTGAAACCTCAATCGCTTCATACCCTCTATTCACGCCGTCTCCGCCCACGCATATACTTCGCGCCCCCCAGCATCACCAGAGGTGCGAACAACACCAGCATATTCGCAGCGGATTGCTCGAACGGCAGTCCCGATGTGCTGGAGCAGATGCCACCGCCATCCTCTTCATCCTCTTCGCCAGCAGTCTCCACCACAACAGGCACCGGCGTCGCGGTTGGAGGAATCGGAGTAGCAGTAGGCTCAGGCGTGGCAGTCGGCTCGGGTGTAGCAGTCGGCTCAGGCGTAGCAGTCGGAGGAACCGGCGTATAGGTGGGAACCGGCGTGTAGGTCGGCTGCGGTGTGTAAGTCGGCACCGGTGTCGGCGGAACTGCAGTTGCAGTCGGCACCGGCGTCTCAGTCGGCACACGCGTCGCCGTCGGCGGAACATCGCCGAACACAAGGTCCACCACCTGCCGCGCACCCGGCTCGAACACCCCAATGGCGGGTGGCGTCGAAGCCTCTCCGTTCAGGAAGAACTCCACAGGAGCCCCTATCAAGTCTGCATCGTCCGTGAGTATCACCAGGTTGACGAATTCCCCGTTATTCAGGATCGCCGCAGGCGGGCTCTCGTAGTCTCCCACCCTGATTATTAGCCTCATCTCCGGAGTCACGGCAAGCCCCGCGACCACGATCGTTCCGGAATAGGTCGCCGGGAGCACCGGCACAGGCGTCGGTGTAAGCGTTGCTTCAGGTATCTCATCGAATGTCAGATCAAAATTGAACTGGTTCACGCCAGGTTGGTGCCGAAGCGTTTCGTTCGCCTCCGCGCCCTCCAACAGGAACACAATCTCCTCGCCGATGAATCTGGAGTCCGGCGGACCTACCGTCAGAAAATAAACGCCGTCCTCGACCTCTGCAGGCTGAGTTTCATAAACGGCGGCCCCTTTGGTCATCCTCGCCACCACCTTGAAGCCATTAGGCGCTCCAATTGCATCGCCCGTCACGATCATCGGAATCTGTGGAATGCTTTGAGGAGCCGCGGCCGGAGTAGGTGTATCTGTCTGCGCCAATGTTCCACCGCTCGGCAGCACCAGCAGCCCCACAAGTAAAACGACTACCGCCAACAAACCCGCAACTACACTTTTAATTCTCATAGCCCCCATCTCTGCCAGCTGCACACCGATCGGTGCGATTCAATACCCTGCATCGTTTGAACACACTGTCAAACACATCCTTACTATTATAGACCCACCACACCACTCCGTCTATAAAATCCGGCCCTCTAAGAGATGGCACCATCGTTGCCGACCAGTTCCTCCAAACCACAAGACTGAAGCCACGACCATGACCGTGCGAAGCTAGGAAAAAGGGCAAAGGGATTCCTACACTACCAAAACCCCTCCAGCTTAAACATATAACGCCCAGCCAGGCAAAAGGTTCCATCCCCTTCGCCCGGAATAGAACACCCCACCCAAAATACTGTCAATCGACTCCGTCAGCGATGCCAAAAGATTCAACCACCTAAAATAATCACGATTCTCCACAACGCCGCTCATCAGTCCAACCAGAACACACTACTGAACCAGACACAACTCCGGACACAAAAAGAAACCCCTCCTCCAATCTCTTGGAAGAGGGGCTCCACTCGTTTCGTTATATTGTCCGTCGTCGTAAGTGTTGCTGTTTCCGTCAGGCTAACTGCCTCCCCGGCCATCTCTGACCGGGGAAGCATTGTTTACCTTCTAGTCACTCCCGCCGCCACTGACGTATCCGCTAGGTACGAGGCTGGCTGCCTCCCTGACGAATATCCAGTATGCGGAACCGACCGTCAGCGTGTTGTTCATCTGCATATCCGGATCCAGTACCGTCTCCCACTGGTTTCTAATGGTGTCGAATCCGAGCACCCTAGCCAGGTCCAGACCGTCGTCCAGGTTCTGCAGGTAAACTTCCGCGCTCACCGTGTCACCGCCGCCAGCGTTTCCGCTAATGTCGGTAACCGGGATCAGGTTCCAGCCGGCGTACAGCGCGATCACAGGCGGCTGTATCGGGGTACCGGTTCCGGCAGCTCCACCGGCCAGTCTCGGGATGCTAACTTCCCAA
>Ga0209021_1000566_pt1 | contig 44895 bp, 39 predicted proteins | sample PinacodermFT_FD_187299 | JGI IMG/M metagenome (GOLD analysis project Ga0209021, IMG submission 187299) | Host-associated microbial community of the marine sponge Aplysina aerophoba from Gulf of Piran - sponge pinacoderm, lysed by freeze-thaw... | ecosystem: Host-associated > Porifera > Sponge >... | reverse complement strand
CCCCCCGACCCCCTCCCCCGGAGGGGAGGGGGAGCTTCGTTCCGGAAACGCCGCGCCAAAGCCGAAAACTGCCGCAATTCCAAGACATTACCCCCCTCCCCTTGGGGGAGGGGTATCGCGGGGACGGCGCCGCCACCCACTTTGGCTCTGCCCGACTTTCGCAGAGGAATCCTCTGAAGAGGGGGAAGGACATGTATTCCGGCGTGAAACCGTTTCGCAGAGGAATCCTTGGGGGAGGGGGAAAAAATCCTTTTCGACTCCAGGCCGTGTCGCAGGAGAAACCCAAAGGAGGGGGGCCGGCGCGCCCTGCCTGCCCCGGATCCGACCCTGCCTTGCCACCCCGGACGGAGCGCAGCGGAGATCCGGGGTCCAGGAGCCTGTCCTGAGCTTGTCGAAGGTGCTACAGGCAACGCCTTTCGGGTCGGCCCTTCGGCTTCGCTCAGGGCAGGCTCCCGACGCACCCTTCGTTGCCGCCCCGGATGGAGCGCAGCGGAGATCCGGGGACCAGGAGCCACGGGCTGAGGCCTTTCGGGTCGCTCCTGGGCCCCGGAACAAGTCCGGGGCGGCAAAAGTGTTGGGGTTTCGAGAGATCGGATCGGGGCGGCGGCCGGGCTTTCCCCGCGACACCCCTCCCCCCTGCATCCGCGCGGCCCTCTGACAGGGAGGAGTTAGGAAATCATGCACAAATTGTCGCCGCCGGTTCGCGGCCGCTGCAGCGGGAATGGCGGATTTCTGCGGATTCCGCGCCAAAAAGACGGCTCTACGGCAAAAAATGCAGAATATAGACCGGTCTGTCTCGTTCCGGACCATGATGGATCATGACATTTCCTGACATTTTGGATGGGGCCGAACGCCGCCGCCGGGCCGTGTTTCACGTGAAACAATCCGGCGGATACCGGCCCGGCCCGGCCGCCGTTCTTGACTCCGCGGCCGGCCGTGCAATGTCTGCGCCCATGAAGGCTCCGGATACCCTGAACGCCGATGTCGTCGTGATCGGCGGCGGCCATGCCGGCTGCGAAGCCGCGTCGGCCGCGGCGCGTGCCGGCGCGCGCACCGTCCTGCTGACCCACAGCCGCGACACCATCGGCGTCATGTCGTGCAATCCGGCGATCGGCGGCCTGGCCAAGGGCCATCTGGTGCGCGAGATCGACGCCCTGGACGGCGTCATGGGGCGGGCGATCGACCGGGCCGGCATCCAGTTTCGCATCCTGAACCGCAGCAAGGGCCCGGCGGTGCGCGGTCCGCGCGCCCAGGCCGACCGCAAGCTGTACCGTCAGGCGATGCAGGCGCTGCTGGCCGAACAGCCCGGCCTCGAGATCGTCGAAGGGGCGGCCGGCGACCTGATCGTCGATTCGCACGACCGTTGCGCAGGGGTCGGTCTCGAGGACGGCCGGACCGTCCGCGCGGGCGCGGTCGTCATCACCACGGGGACGTTCCTGCGCGGCATCATCCATCTGGGCGAAAAGACCTGGCCGGCCGGCCGGATCGATGCGCCGCCCTCGACGCGCCTGGCCGCGACTCTCAACCGGTTCGGTTTGCCGCTCGGCCGGCTCAAGACCGGCACGCCGCCCCGCCTCGACGGCCGGACCATCGACTGGAATTGCCTGGAGGTTCAGGAAGGCGACGATCCACCGGCGCCGTTCTCGTTCATGACCGACCGGATCGACGTCCCCCAGACGGTCTGTCACATCACCCACACCAATGCCGCGGCCCACGCGGAAATCCAGGCAAATATCGGCCGGGCGCCGCTCTTTTCCGGCCAGATCGAAGGCGTCGGGCCGCGCTATTGCCCGTCGATCGAGGACAAGGTCGTCCGGTTTCCGGAACGCCACAGCCACCAGATTTTCCTGGAACCCGAAGGCCTGGACGACGACACGATCTATCCCAACGGCATCTCGACCTCGCTGCCGGAGGAGGTGCAGCACCGGATGGTCCGGGCGATTCGGGGCTTGGAAAGGGCGGAGATCCTGCAGCCCGGCTACGCCATCGAATACGATTTCGTCGATCCGCGCGCGCTGCTGCCGACCCTGGAGTGCCGCGCATTGCCGGGCCTGTATCTGGCCGGCCAGATCAACGGCACGACGGGCTATGAAGAAGCCGCCGGCCAGGGCCTGGTCGCCGGGCTCAACGCCGCCTTCGCGGCGTCCGGCAGCGCGGAATTCGTGCTCGACCGGGCCGATGCCTATATCGGCGTGATGATCGACGACCTGGTGACGCTCGGCACCCGCGAACCCTATCGCATGTTCACGTCGCGCGCCGAATACCGGCTGCTCCTGCGCGCCGACAACGCGGATCTGAGATTGACGCAAAGGGGCATTGACCGGGGGATCGTGTCTTCGGGGCGCGCGCGCCGCTTTGCGGGCAAGACGGCCCGGCTCGGCCGGGCGCACGCGCTGGCGCAGGGACTGACCATGACGCCGAACCGCCTGGCGGCGCACGGGTTTGCGGTCAATCGCGATGGCGTGCGGCGATCTGCGGTTGACCTGCTGCGCTATCCGGGCGTCGACCTGGAGCGGCTGGCGGCAATCTGGCCGGAACTGGGCGCGCTCGAGCGGGATGTCGCCGAGCAGATCGAGATCGAGGGCCGCTATGCCGGCTATCTCGACCGCCAGGTCGCGGACATCCGGGCTTTCCGCAACGACGAGGCGCTCAAGCTGCCGGCTGACCTGGACTATCGGACCATCGGCGGCCTGTCCAACGAAGTCCGGCAGAAGCTGGGCGAGGCGCGGCCGGCGACAATGGCCGCCGCGGCGCGGATTTCCGGCGTGACGCCGGCGGCCCTGACGGCGCTCCTGCAGGTCGTCGAGCGCCGGCGCGCTGCGTAAGCCGCATCGCCGGGCGCGCCGGGCCATGTCCCGACCCGAGGCGGGCCGCTGGGTGGGCCACCGGGTGGGCCACCGGGCAGGCTACTGGGCGGACTATGGGCCGGAGGAATTTGCCGCGCAGTTCGGCGTTTCACGTGAAACATGCGCGCAGTTCGTCCGCTACGAAGAGGCGCTGCGGCGCTGGCAGCGCCGGATCAACCTGGTCGGGCCGTCGACGCTGAACGATGTCTGGGGCAGGCATTTCGCCGACAGCGCCCAGCTCGCGGCACACCTGCGGGCGGACGCCCGAAGTCTGGTCGATCTCGGCAGCGGCGCGGGGTTTCCCGGTCTGGTGCTGAAATTGCTGCGGCCGGATCTTGAGGTCCATCTGATCGAGGCGGACAAGCGAAAGGCAGCTTTTCTCACGGCAACGGCGGCGATGCTTTCGATCGACGTCGCGGTCGTCGCCGCGCGTATCGAGGAAGTCGCGCGGGGTCAGGCCCGGCCGCGGGCCGATATCGTAACCGCACGGGCTCTGGCGCCGCTTGCCGCCTTGCTGGAGCTGGCCAGCGGATGGTCTGTGGATAACCCCCAGTTTCTGCTCCTGAAAGGACAAAATGTTGAGAGTGAATTGATTTCAACCGCTAAATGTTGGAATATGACGGTCCGGCAGATCGACAGCGTGACCCATCCGGACGGATGCCTGCTGAGCATTGAAAGGATCGCCCGTGTTAAAATCTGACGCCACGCCCGAAACTGGATCGGAAACCCTGAAAGCCTGGAGGCAGCTCGGCAGCGCCCCGGGCCGGGGCGCGCGAATCCTCGCGGTCGCCAACCAGAAAGGCGGCGTCGGCAAAACCACCACAGCGGTCAATCTCGGCACCGCGCTGGCGGCGGTCGGGTCGCGGGTGCTCATCCTGGATCTCGATCCGCAGGCCAATGCCACCACCGGGCTGGGGATCGTTCCCGGGGCGCACGATCCTATCACCTACGACCTGATCATCGGTGATGCGACGGTGGCGGAGATCGCCGTCGAGACCGAGGTGCCGGACCTCCATGTCGCGCCGACCACGATGCATCTCTCCGGCGCCGAGATCGAACTGGTTCAGGCGCCGCGCCGGGAATACCGGCTGGCGGACGCGCTCCGGGAACAGGCAGCCGGATACGACTATGTCCTGATCGATTGCCCGCCGGCGCTCGGCCTGCTGACTCTCAACGCGCTGGTCGCCGCGGATGGCGTCCTGGTGCCGTTGCAATGCGAATATTATGCGCTGGAAGGGATAAGCCACCTTGTTCGGACGGTGAAGCGGGTCAAGTCCTCATTCAATAAAAAACTCGACATCCAGGGCATCGTCCTGACCATGCACGACAAGCGCAACAGACTGTGCGGTATGGTGGCCGAAGATGTCCGGAAATGCTTCGGTTCGAAGGTTTATGAAACAATCATACCACGAAATGTCCGGGTTTCCGAAGCGCCGTCGCACGGCAAACCCGTCCTGCTTTACGATCTGCGCTGCTCCGGCGCGATGGCCTACGCGCGCCTGGCCCGGGAAGTTATTCTGCGCGAAGGCGAAATTTTCAATATGAGTATTCATCAATGAATGAAAACGGCGGCAAACGGCGAGGTCTCGGCCGGGGCCTGGATGCGCTGCTGGGCGGCGACGCTAACATCGGCGCGACGGACCAGGACACACACCATTCGGGACGGGAGGCGGCAGGCGGCATTCTCCGGCTGCCGGTCGGCGATATCCGGCCCGGAAAATTTCAACCGCGCCGCACTTTCGATGACGGGGCGCTTGAAGAACTGAAAGCGTCTATCGAGGAAAAAGGCGTCCTTCAGCCAATTCTTGTGCGGCGGCACCCCGATGAGGCGGGTTGCTGGGAATTGATCGCCGGCGAACGCCGCTGGCTGGCGGCGCAGCGTGCCCAGCTGCACGAAATTCCCGCTGTCGTTCACGATTTGTCCGACCGGGAAACGCTCGAGGTCGGCCTCGTCGAAAACGTCCAGCGCACGGATCTGAATCCGCTGGAGGAAGCCGAAGGTTATAGCCGGCTGATTGCCGACTTCCATTACACCCAGGAAGCGCTGTCAAAAATCGTCGGCAAGAGCCGCAGCCATGTCGCAAACATGCTCCGGCTGCTCAAATTGAACGACGGCGCCAGGAAACTGCTCGATTCCGGCGCGTTGAGCGCCGGTCACGGCCGCGCCCTGCTCGCCGCCGCAGATCCCGACGATCTCGCTGCGAAGATCGTCCGGGAAGGCCTGTCGGTCCGCCAGGCCGAAAGGCTGGCGCAAGGGCGCGGCAGGGGAAGATCGGGAGCCGCTGCCGGCCGCGGCGGAGGCCGCACCGGGAAAGACGCCGATACGGTGGCTCTCGAACGCGCCCTGGAAGAGCGCCTGGGCCTGAAAGTAGTGATCGATCACAAGGATACGGGCGGTCAGATCTCGATCCGCTACAATTCCCTGGAACAGCTCGACGACCTCCTCGCCCGACTTCTCGAAAAACCCTGAAACCTCAACTGCTAAGCCAAGTCAACGCTGGCGCGCCGCCGCCGCCACGCCGGTCAAAGCACGGTCGCAGACGGTCTCGTCCCGCACTTCCGACCGGCGGATCTGCCGCTCCCCTTCGGCAATCCGGACCATGATTGACGACAGGGCCTTCGATGACATGCGGGCCTGGCGCTCCACATTCCTTCGCCGGGAAAAATGCACCGGCGGCCTGACCCGCCGACTGGCCGCCGCCGAATCGAGACCGCCTTGCACCAAACCGCGATACCGCATCAGTCGCGCGGCGTGGGCCGCCATCGCCCGGAGAATGGTTCCCGAGGCAACTCCTTCCTGCCGGACCCGCTGCAACATCCGCTCGATATCCCCCATCCGCCCCTCAAAAACCGCGTCCACGAGCGAGTCCAAGGTCAGCAGGGCCGTGTCGCCCACCACGGCCTGGGCCTGCGCCAGATCGACCGGATTTTGTGCCTGCTCTGGCCCGGCGCCGACGAACAATGCCAATTTTTCAATCTCGCGGCGGGTCAATGCCCTGTCTCCGCCGGCCCGATCCGTAACATAGTCGACGACGCCAGGACCGGGCCGTAGCCCGGCTTCCGCCATGACCTCTGCAACCAGATCCCGCAACGACCGGCGCTCGTCGTGGTAACAGGGCACAGCCGCAGCGGCTGCGCTCCCGATCGCGGCAGCAACGATGGCGCTGCTTTTGTTCGCCCCCGGAGCCTCAAGGATGATCCGCGCATCGCCGATTGGATTCCGAACCATGTCGATCACCGCGTCGGCAATCCTGCCGGTCAGCCGCCGGACCCTGACCGCTCTTTGGCCGCCCCCGAAAGCAAGCGCAGTCGCCTCGTCGTACAGTTGCGCGGCATCGGCATTGACTGCAGCGCCGTCCAGATCGGCCAGACGGAACGGATCCTTGGGATCCGGCACGATCTGGCGCTCAAGCGTATCGGCGCGTTCCCGAACCAGCCCCTCATCGGGCCCAAACAGCAAGAACACGCGGATATCCGACGGTGGCTCAGCGATGAATCCCGGTGCACCGGCGGGCTTGATTTCCATATCCGCTGCCCCGCTGCGCACTACTTGCGACGGCGCAGCGACCGAAGCCGGTTGAAAAAGGCGGCCAACCGAATTGAAATCCTTTCCGCCACCAGAACCAGGCCACGGCGGCGCGCCGCACGCTCCGAAGCGATGGTAGCGTATTCGCTGTCTACGATGTTGTAGGAAGTGACCGCCGCCGCCCGGCTGGAATAGACGATCGCGCCCGAAGCGCTGTCGCGAAGCCTGAAAGTCGACCGAAAACGCATGCTCGTCCGAGTCGCCGTTTCATCCTTGCGGATTCCCAAATCCACTTTAGAGACCGCAAGGCGCACTTCCAGAGAATAGCGGGGATCGGCAGACTCGCCCGAGGGATTCAGGCGGTCGATCAACTCGTTGCGCAGGATCTGGCCTGACCGGTCCGGAATCGGCGCTATGCGTATCGTCGCGATATCTCCGGAGACGCCGTTGTCCCCCGATCTTGCACCATATAACGGCTGGAAACCGCATCCCGACAAACTGATCGCCAATACAACGACGGCGCCGGCGGCAAAGCTGCGCGCGGTTTCCAAAATCGTCTCGCCCATCCTCTGTTTGACGCCGACAGCTCGGACGAAAGCCCGTCCCGCAGCATCAGACCACGATATTCACAATCCTGTCCGGCACAACGACGATCTTGCGAATGTCCTGCCCGGCGATCTGCCGGGCCACCGCCGGCAGGGCCAGCGCAGCGGCCTCCACTGCCATCCGGTCGGCGCCGGCCGGCTGATCGATCGTGCCGCGAAACTTGCCTTTGACCTGAACGGCAATGGTAACCGTGTCATCGACCGTGAGCGCCGGGTCGTATTCGGGCCAGGGCGAAGCGGCAAGAAGGCTTTCATGGCCCAGAGCGCGCCACAATTCCTCCCCGACATGCGGCGTCATCGGCGCGATCAATCGAACCGCGATCTCAAGCCCTTCGCGCATTGCCCAGGCGATGTCGGCAGCATCGCTCGCCCCGGTCTCGGCAAGCGTGTTGGTCAGCTCGCGTATCCGGGCGACCGCCCGGTTGAAATGAAAGCGCTCGAAATCATCGGTAACGCCGGCGATGGTTTTGTGCGTTGCCCGGCGCAGCGCCAGAGCGGCATCGCTCCAGGCAGCCGGCGGCGGCGTCCCGGGAGCGGGTACCGCAACGGGCGGACCGATAACCATCCGGTACAGCCTGTTCACATACCGCCACGCGCCGTCGATGCCGGCCTCGGTCCAGTCCATGTCCCGGTCGGGCGGCGTGTCCGACAACATGAACAGCCGGGCCGTATCCGCGCCATAGGTCTCAATGATGGCTTCCGGATCGACGGTGTTACGCTTCGATTTGCTCATCGATTCCGACCGGCCGAGCGTCACCGGCTCACCGGTCTCTGCAAGGCGCACCGCATCGCCTTCTTTGATGACCTGTTCCGGATACAACCAGTTGCCGGCCCTGTCGCGGTAGGTTTCGTGGCAAACCATGCCCTGGGTGTAGAGCCCGGCGAACGGCTCCTCGAGTTCGTTCAACGATCCGGTGTCAGACATGGCGCGGACATAGAACCGCGAATAAAGCAGATGCAGGATCGCATGCTCGACACCGCCGATATACTGGTCAACCGGCAGCCAATAGTCCGTCGCCGCCTTGTCGACCGGCGCGCTTTCCTCGCGCGGCGAACAATAGCGCGCGAAATACCATGAGGAATCGACGAATGTGTCCATGGTATCGGTATCGCGCCGGGCCGGCTCGCCGCATCGCGGGCAATCGACATGTTTCCATGTCGGGTGGCGGTCCAGCGGATTACCGGGCTTATCGAAGGATACATCGTCGGGCAACGTCACCGGCAACTGATCCCGCGGTACCGGCACGATTCCGCACCTGTCGCAATGAATCGTAGGGATCGGGCAGCCCCAGTAACGCTGACGGGATATCAGCCAGTCGCGCAGGCGGAACTGGATCGTGCCGGTGCCACGACCGTCGGACTCCAGCCGGTCGACAGCCGCGCGGATGGCGGCCGGCACATCGAGACCGTTCAAAAATTCCGAATTGACGATAACGGCGCCGCTGTCCTTCCTGAGATATGCTTCCTCGACGATTTCGATGGGTTGCGGTTTGCCGTCGGCCAGCGGCGCTACGACAGGCAGCACCGGCAGTACGTATTTCCGCGCGAATTCGAGGTCGCGCTGGTCATGGGCGGGGCAACCGAAAATTGCGCCGGAGCCGTATTCCATCAGGACGAAGTTGGCGACAAAGACCGGCAACGTCGCGCCCTCGACAAACGGATGCGCAACCTCGACTCCAGTGCGATAACCCAATTTCTCTACGGCTTCGATAGCAGCTTCGCTGGTGCCGATGCGTTGGCATTCCGCGATGAACGCCTGCAGCGCCGGATCGTTCCGCGCCAGCTCCTCACTGAGGGAGTGGTTTGGCGCCAGCGCGCAAAAAGAGGCTCCGAACAAGGTGTCCGGCCGGGTGGTGAAGACCTCGAGCGACTGGCTTTCCCGGCCAACGATCGGGAAGCGGACCCGGGCGCCTTCCGACCGGCCGATCCAGTTCTCCTGCATGGTCCGGACCTTTTCCGGCCAGCGCTCCATCGAATTCAGCGCTTGCAGCAGCTCGTCCGCATAGCGGGTGATGCGGAAGAACCATTGCGAGAGCTTGCGCCGCTCGACGACCGCACCGGAGCGCCAGCCCTTGCCGTCGATGACCTGTTCGTTGGCGAGGACCGTCCCGTCCTTCGGATCCCAGTTGACCCAAAACTCCTTGCGATAGGCGAGGTCCTTTTCCAAAAAATCCAGGAAGATGTGCTGCTGATGGACGTAGTAGCCGGGATGGCAGGACGCGATTTCCCGGTCCCAGTTCAGCGAAAGCCCCATTCGCTTCAACTGGCGCCGCATCGTGGCGATATTGTCGTAGGTCCAGTCGCCCGGATGGACCCCGCGTTCGATCGCGGCGTTTTCCGCCGGCAGGCCGAAGGCGTCCCACCCCATCGGATGGATCACATTGTAACCGCGCGCGCGGCGATACCGGGCGACAGCGTCCCCCAGCGTATAATTGCGGACATGACCCATATGGATCTTGCCCGACGGATAGGGGAACATTTCCATCACGTAGTATTTTGGCCGGCCGGGGTCGGCTTCGGCCACGAAACAGCCGGCCTCGTTCCAGGCCCTCTGCCATTTCGGTTCCGCCTCTCGAAAACTGTAACGCGCCATCGGCGGCGAAGCTCCGTTTGTCGGTTTCCGGCAAGCCCGGATTCTGGGCGCCGCAGCGGCCACCCCCGGATCAGGCACCCTTTGCGGCCGCGCGGTGACGCGCAGCGCGCATAATCCTCGTATGCAAGGTGGCGACAGTGGACGCGCTGACCGGCCCGTTACGCCAGACCCCGCCGCGTCGCACCTGTCTGAAGATGGCGATCCTTAGATTTCTCGCCTCAAGCTCCGGGCCCAGAATGTTGATGGTTATACGCAGCCGCTCGCCCGGCACATTCTTCGGCCTGTACCAGTCCGTCGCCAGTACGCCGCCAAACGGATCGGACATTCTCTTTCGGGCGAAACCGACATGGTTGCCTGCCGCAACCCAAAGATCCGGGTTAGGCCGGATAGCCCGCGCATGCGCGTATCGCTCGTGGATGTTCACGGCGGTGCCTGGTCGAATCTCCTCTTTGACACAACCGCCTAGAATCGAGGCGAGGCTTAGGACCGCAATGGTAGCTGCCCAGGGTCGCCAACGCGGGCAGGATGGTTTCGGGCAGAAGGCAAATTCCGGATCGGCCGGGCCGCCTGTTTCGCTCATATCGCTCTCGTTCCAACGGGATCTGTCTGACATGCCACCGACCGATACCCCGAACGGCGGCGAATTCGGTATATCCGATATCGCTGTCCTCGGCCAAGAGCGGCCCGCCTGCGCACCGGACCGTCCGCCCGGTACGCTTGACTATGGTGCCGGCCGTTTCAAGCTAACCGGACGATGGACACTCGCAACAATCTCGGTCGCGTTCTGGATGCGATCCGCCAGGCGTGCCGGCAAGCCGGGCGCCCGGAGGATGCGGTGTCGCTGGTTGCTGTGACGAAGTCCTGGACGCCGGAGGCCATTCGGCCCGTCGTGAGTGCCGGCCACCGGTTGTTCGGCGAAAACCGGGTTCAGGAAGCGCAAGGAAAATGGCCGGAACTGAAAGCCCTGTACCCGGACATCCGGTTGCATTTGATCGGCCACCTGCAAACTAACAAGACCGCCGACGCCGTGGCTCTTTTCGATGCGATCGAAACGGTCGACCGGCCGAAACTCGCAGCTGCGATAGCCCGGGAACAGGAACGGCAGGGCCGTCAGATCGACTGTTTCGTCCAGGTCAATACCGGTGAAGAGCTCCAAAAAAGCGGTGTCGCGCCTGCCGATACGGCATCCTTTGTACGGCACTGCCACAATCTTGGCCTTGCCGTGACCGGCCTGATGTGCATCCCGCCCGTCGACCAGGAGCCGGTGCCCCATTTCGCCCTCCTGGCAAAATTGGCCCGTGACGGGGATTTGCGCCATCTCAGCATGGGCATGAGCGCCGACTACGCCGCCGCGATCGAACAGGGTGCGACCTATGTTCGCCTCGGTACCGCCATTTTCGGTCCAAGAAAGGCGCCGCCTGCAACGGCATCCGTGTAGCGAAGGCTATATAAAAAGTCTTTGAAAGTGGGTCCGGGCGGTAACCGGAAACGATTGTGCTAAAGGGGGTTCCGGGCCTATCTTGTCAGCAGATATTCGCTGGCGCGGCTGCGGTCGACCGCCTTCTATCGTCCAATAAAGCTTGCAGGCCCAGCCAGTGAACAAACGCCCGCCCGGCCCCGGTAAGCAACTTCTTCTAGTCGACGACGATACCGATTTCCGGGAATCGCTGGTCGAACAGTTCCGGCTTCACGAAGAATTTGCGACCGATATTGCGGTAACTGCGGCGGAAGCGCTGAACAAGGTCAAGGAAGCGCGCTACGACGCCGTCCTGCTCGATGTCCGCCTGCCGGACATGGACGGCAGGGAGCTTTGCCGCCTGCTAAGGCGGAACGGGGTCAAGGCGCCGATCATCATGCTGACTGGGGCCGATAGCGACGCCGACGCCATCTTGGGCCTGGATGCCGGCGCCAACGACTATGTCACCAAACCTTTTCGGCTCGGGGTGCTGCTCGCGCGGCTCCGTGCCCACGTCCGGCAGCACGAGGCGAGCGAGGACGCGGTCTTTACGATCGGTCACTACACCTTCCGGCCGGCAATGAAACTGCTCGTTGCCGACGAGACGGGACAGAAAGTCCGGCTGACCGAAAAGGAAACGGCGATCCTCAAGTTCCTCTACCGCGCGAATGGCGAAACCGTCTCGCGCGAGACGCTGCTTACCGACGTCTGGGGCTACAACGCCAATGTCACGACCCATACGCTGGAAACCCATGTGTACCGGCTGCGCCAGAAAATCGAGAAGAACCCGGGCCAGGCCGAGATACTGGTGACGGAGCCGGGCGGTTACCGGCTGGCACCGTAGCCGGCCGGTCGAGCCCGCCACCGGCCCGGAGAACCCCGCCCGCCGCGATGAACGCCTCCAGCGCGACACACAACGAGGACTTTTTCGTCCGCTTCCGGGGCGTCCGCGGCACGGTCGCCTGTCCCGGAAGCGACTATGCCCGCTACGGCGGCAACACCTCGTGCCTCGAAGTGCGCTGCGCCGGCCATCTGTTCATTCTGGACGCCGGTACCGGCCTGCGAGCGCTGGGAGCGGAACTGGATGCCGCGGGGCCCGTCGATACCGACATCCTGCTGACCCATACCCATATCGACCACATCGTCGGGATGCCCTTCTTTGCTCCGCTGTTCGAACCGGGCAACCGGCTGCGCATCCACGCGGGCCATCTTTGGGACAGCGATGTCCGGCTGCGCGACGTGTTCCTGCGCCTGATCGAAGCGCCGATCTTCCCGGTGCCGCTGGAGGCAGTCGGCGCGGAGATCGTTTTCGAGGAGTTTCGCGCCGGCGAATCCCTTGAGTTGCAGGAAGGCGTCGCGGTTCGTACCGCGCCGCTCAATCACCCCAACGGTGCGACCGGCTACCGGATCGAGTCGGGCGGCCGGTCGATTTGCTATGTGACGGATACCGAGCATATCGAAGGAAAAATCGACACAAACATACTCGGGCTGATCGAGGGCGCCGACATTTTCATCTACGACGCCACCTATACGGCGGCGGAGTATCCGGCATTCAGGGGATGGGGCCATTCGACCTGGGAAGCCGGCGCAGAACTTGCCGAACGCGGCTGCGTCGGCCGTTACGTCATTTTCCATCATGCACCGGAACACACCGACGACGATATGGACCGGATTGCCGGCCAGGCGCAGGGTATCTTCGCATCGACGACGGTCGCCCGCGAAGGGCTGGTTCTGCGGCCGTAGCGTCGGCGCGGCGCAACGGAACGGGGTTGCACGATCCGAAATCGATCGGGACTTCCAGCATGACTGGCACAGAGGCCCCGTCGATAGGCCCGGCCGGACCGGATGTCAGTTGTATCCATTATCCATGCGCAATGGTATACAGGATACAAAACGTATGCAGCATTCACAGGAACAAATGAAAACGCCGAATGATCCCGAATTATCGGTTCTTTCCGCAGTCCGCTCGGCAGTCGCACAGCTCCGGGGCCGGGACGAGGCCGATGTCGCGCCGCGAATCCGGGAAGCGATCGATCGGCAGCGTGACGCCAGCGAACGGCTGATCGGCTGGATACAGTTTTCCGTGATCGTCGGTCTGGGGGTGTTGTTCCTGTTGTCGCCCAAGACCCATGAAACCGCCGTATATGCGCGGCCGATCGGGTGGGCGCTGCTGGCCTATTTCTTGTTCACCCTGCTGAGGCTAGCGCTATCCTACCGGATTAGCCTGCCGGCCTGGTTCCTCGCCCTGTCCGTCGTCGCGGACATGATGCTGCTCCTGGGCATCATCTGGTCTTTTCATATCGACTACGGCCAGCCACCGGCCTTCTATCTGAAGGCGCCGACGCTGCTCTATGTCTTCCTGTTCATTGCGATCCGCGCGCTCCGGTTCGATTCGCGCTACGTCGTGCTGGCCGGGTGCGCCGCCGCCGCCGGCTGGCTGGCGATGATCGGTTACGCCATCGTCTACGCCGGCGGCATGTCCGGGTTGACCCGGGACTATGTCGAGTACCTGACCGCAAACCGGATTCTGCTGGGCGCGGAATTCGACAAGATCATCACGATCGTGCTGGTTACGGCAATTCTGGCGGTCGCGATCATGCGCGCGCGCAAGACCCTGGTGCGCGGTGCCGAAGAACATGCCGCCGCCGTAGCGCTGTCGCGGTTTTTCAGCCCGGAAATCGCGGACCAGATCACCCGGGCCAAAGAGGAAATCCACGCCGGCGAAGGCCAACAGCGCGATGCCGCCATCCTGATGACCGATATTCGCGGCTTCACGCGCCGCGCCGCCGCCCTGCCGGCTAACGAGGTCATCGAAGTCCTGACCGAGTATCAGGCTCGGCTGGTGCCCGCAATTCAGGAAAACGGCGGCTCGATCGACAAATTCATGGGCGACGGCATTCTGGCGACTTTCGGCGCTACCGTGCCGTCGGCGGCTTGCGCGGCCGATGCGCTGCGTGCTGCGGAAGCCATTGCCGTGGCAGCGGATCGATGGGCCGAAGCGCGGCAGGCCGAAGGGAAGCCAGCGCTCAGGGTGGCGGTCGCGGTCACTGCCGGCCCGCTCGTTTTCGGTGCGATCGGCGACGAGAGCCGCCTAGAATACACCGTCATCGGAGATCCGGTGAACCTGGCCGCAAAACTGGATAAGCACGGCAAGGGCCTGAACGCGCAAATCATGACGACGGCCGAAACCCTGGACCGCGCGGTCGATCAGAAATTTGAGCCATCATTAAAATACGAGCGAACAGTCGCTTCGGACATCGACGATGTCTCGGAGCCGGTCGATCTGGCCTACGTCACCGCTCGCTGAGGGCGCCCGCAACGTCTCACTTGTACGGATCCGCCGCGTCTCGCAGGCCGTCGCCCAGGAAGTTAAAGGTCAGCACAGTAACGATCACCGGCACCACCGGCAGCATGAGCCAAGGATAGAGCGCCACAACATTGATATTCTGTGCTTCGGACAGTAACACGCCCCAGCTCGTGATCGGCGGCTTCAGGCCCAGGCCCAGAAAGCTCAACGCCGTCTCGCCCAGGATCATCGCCGGGATGGAAAGGGTCGCCGAGGCGATCAGGTGGCTGGTGAAACTGGGCAGCAGATGCCGACCGATAATTCGGCGCGGGCTGGCACCCATCAGTTGCGCAGCCGTGGCGAAATCCTCCTCGCGCAAGGCGAACAGTTTGGATCGTACGGCGCGGGCGAGGCCGGTCCAGTCGAGCAGGCCGAGGATCATGGTGATGCCGAAATAGATCCACAATGGCGACCAGGTGACCGGCAGGGCGGCGGACAGCGCCATCCAAAGCGGCAGCACCGGGAAGGAACGCAAAACCTCGATGATACGCTGGACGATTGAATCGACCCAACCACCGTAGTAGCCGGCCAACCCGCCGATCACGATGCCCAGAAGGAAGCTGATCGCAACGCCGATAAAGCCGATGGTGAGCGAAATCCGCGATCCGATGACGAGCCGGGAAAACATGTCCCGCCCCATCCGGTCGGTGCCGAGGAGGAACAGCGTGCCATCCCTCGCGGGACAGAAAAGGCGCACGTTCAGGGGAGCCAGGCCCCAGAATCGGTACGCATCGCCCCGGCACAGGAAACGGACGCGGTTTATTTTTGAACGGTCGACCGTATATGTACGCTGCAGCGTAGCGCGATCCAGCTTGTATTTCAGGCCGTAGACGAACGGGCCGACAAAGCGCCCCTCGTGGAATAGCCGGACGGCTTGCGGCGGCGCATAGATGAAGCCGGTGTGGCGCGCCGACATGTTGTAGGGGACCAGCAGCTCCGCCAGCATGGCGCATACATACATGAAGGCCAGCAAGCCGCCGCAGAACACTGCGATCTTGTGGCGCCGCAGCTTCCACCACATCAGCTTCCACTGGCCGGCCAGGTAATGGCGCTCCTGTTCCGGCGTCAGCGCTTCGATGGAATGCGGATCGAACGGCGCCTCGGAAACGAAGCGTTCGTTGGCCGGCCCGGCCGGCGAACCGTTGCCGCCGGGCGGGGGTGCCGTCGGCCCGGTCATCTCGCCGCCCGTCCCTGAAGCCGGATCCGCGGATCGAGCAGCGCCAGCGCCAGATCGGAGACCAGCACGCCGAGCACGGTCAGCAGGGCGAGGAACATCAGGAAAGAGCCCGCCAGATACATGTCCTGGCTGAGCAACGCCTCATAGAGCATCTTGCCGGTTGTCGGCAGGTTGAGCACCACCGAGACAATGACTGCGCCGGAAATCACTTGGGGCAGCAGGTCGCCGATATCCGAGATGAACGGGTTGAGCGACATGCGCAGCGGATATTTGACGAGCAGTCGAAACGGCGGCAGGCCCTTGGCCCGGCCGGTCACGACATATTGCTTCTGCAGCTCGTCGAGCAGGTTGGCGCGCAGGCGGCGGATCATCCCGGCGGTTCCGGAGGTGCCGATCACGATCACCGGAATCCACAGATGCTCAAGGACCGAGACGATCTTCCCCCAGCTCCACGGCTGGCCGATATACCGCTCGTCCATCAGGCCGCCGATTTCGGTGCCGAACCAGACATTCGCGAAGTAGACCATGACCAGCGCGAGCAGGAAGTTAGGCGTCGCCAGCCCCAGGAAGCCGAGGAAGGTGAGGGAATTGTCGGCCCAGCTATACTGGTGCGTCGCGGAATAGACGCCGATCGGGAAGGCGACGATCCAGGTGAAGATGATGGTCGCGACCGAGACGATGAAGGACAGCCAGAGCCGGTCGCCGACGACATCGGCAACCGGCTGTTCGTATTCGAAGGAATAACCGAGGTCGCCCTGAACCAGCCCGGCGACCCATTCGACATACTGGATCAGGAAGGGTTGATCGAGGCCGTACTCTTCGCGCAGGGCTTCGATCTGTTTCAGGTCGGCCGGTTCGCCCAGCTCCCGGAGCTCCTCGATAAGTGTTGTCAGATAGTCGCCGGGCGGCAGCTGGATGACGACGAACACGATGAAGCTGATTGCGATCAGCGTCGGCACCATGATCAGCAGGCGATGGGCGACGTAGCGGAGCATCAGCCGGACCGGTCAGCACGCGTGGATTGAGCGGCGGCGCGGCATCTTCAGTGGGTCGTGCCGGACGGTTTCGCGAACCAGAAGGTATCCGGCCGGTAAATGCCCAGATGGGCGCCCGGGTTCCAGGCCCAGATCCCGGTTTTCGGCACGTTACGCAACCGCACGTTGACTACAATCGGCTGGATTACGCCGCCGACAATGCCGATTGAATAAATCCGGTCGGCGGAGATTTGCAGCATCCGGTGCCATATTTCACGGCGTTGCGCCGTCGTCCCTGCCGCCTCCCAGCGGTGCAGCAATTCGATCAGCCGTATCGCCCCCGGATCGGTCGGCTTCTGGCCCGACCGGCCCTTGCTCGCATAGTACAGGCCCCATTGCGACCATTGGAGTTGGACCTGGTCGGTCGGCGCCAGGGCCAGCGGCGGATTTTCCGGCCGGACATTGGCATAGTCAATGCCCGACCACATGGCGACATGGGTCAGCCCGGCATAGACCCGCCGGCGGAACATCTCGCGCCGGGTGTTTTTCTGGAACAGGCGAATGCCGATCCGGTGCCAGGAATCCTTGATCAGGCGCATGGCGTCGGTGTACTCGCTGCCTTCCGAGGCCGCCTCGACGATGATTTCCAGCGGTCGTCCGTCGGGCAGCAGGCGATAGCCCTCGCTGTCGCGGTCGCGCAGGCCGATCCCATCCAGCAAAGCATTCGCCTTTTCAGGGTCGAAATGCGCCCATGCCTTGCGGAATTCCGGCCGGAACAGGGGGCTGCCCGGCAGGACCGTATTACCGCCCTCCGTGGCCAGCCCGTAATACATGACCTGGTTGATCTCGCGCCGGTCGATGCCCATGGAGAGCGCGCGCCGGAAGCGAACGTCGCCGAACAGTCTGCGCCACACCGGATCCTTGTGGTTCAGGTTCGGATAGAGCGCGATCTGCGCACCGACGGCGGTCTGCCACTGGTATACCTTGTGCTTGCCCCGTGCTTCGCCGCGCTTGAGGAAGGTGAAATCGGTGAAGCGCAGATAGCGGCCCTGCAGGTCGGTTTCGCCGACGCCGGCCTTGGCGGCGACGATCTTGCTGTCGGCGATAATGAAGACAAGTCGGTCGATGTAGGGCAGTTGGCGGCCGTTCCGGTCGACCCGGTGGAAGAATGGGTTGCGGAGGAAAACATACCGGTCCGCCGGCGGCGTCGTGGTTGGTATCCAGGGTTGCAATGTCGGCAGCGCGGGGTTCTGGAAGCGGTACATTCGGCCGCGCTTGCGATGGAATTTCGCCCAGCCATCCGGCTTCTTGCCTTTTTTCGTCATCTTTCGGAGGAGTTTCTTCTCCGCATGGTCGATGTGGAAGCGCTTCATGTAGTGGCGCGGCATGTACAGGTAGAGTGGCCGCGGGCCGGCCAGAGCCGGCAGGAAATAAGGGTTCGGTTTCCGCCAGCTGTAACGGACAGTGTACCGGTCAATGAACTCCACTCTCGGGATTCGGCCGTCGACCAGCAGGGCCTGGGGCACACCGAAGCGGGACAGCACCTTGTTTTGTACCACGGCTTCCCACCAATACCGGAAATCGTCGGTGGTGAAGGGCGCGCCGTCGGACCAGCGATGGCCCTTGCGCAGGGTGAAGGTAAAGATCCGGCCTTCCTTCACCTCGAATCGTTCCAGGATATCCGGTCTGAGCTGGTAGCGGGTGTCATAGGCCACGAGCCGGGCATAACCGTACACCACGGCCATCCGCGTATCCTTGGCCCGCGCCATCAGCATGGTCAGCGAACCGCCGTATCGACCCGGTTTCTTCGCGGTGCCGGCGAAGGAAACGACGGACGGCGCCTCCGGCAGTCGCAAAGCGATGGGCGGCAGGACACCGGCTGCAATCTTCGGATTGAACCAAGGCGGCTCGATATAAGAAGTTGCGTACGCTGCTACGTTGCCGCCCGCACGATACGCTGCAAACAGGACGAATGCGGCAATGAACAGCTTCCGGGCGGTCACGGCCCTGCCTCCGCCCGGCCCGGCCCGACGTCGAGCACAGCATGCTCCCAGGCGCGCACCAGGTGCCCGCCGCCGACGTCGTGGAAAATTTCTGCCTGTTCCGGCCCGCGCAAGGCGAACGGTTCCGGCCAGGCTTCGGGCGAGGATGCCTTGCCTTCCATCAGGGCGGCGAAGTTCAGCTTGTGGTTCAGGTCCGGTTCCGGCACGGCTGCGACCAGCGCCTTGGTGTAGGGATGGACCGGATTGCGGAACAACGCCTCCCCCCGGGCGACCTCGACGATGCGCCCGGCGCACATCACGGCGATCCGGTCGGCGACATAGTTCACGACCGCCAGATTGTGCGAAATGAACAGATAGGTGAGGCCCAGATCCTTCTGCAGGTCACGCAGCAGGTTCAGGATTTGCGCCTGGATCGACACGTCGAGCGCCGATACCGGTTCGTCGCAGATCAGCAGGTCGGGCTTGAGGGCGAGGGCGCGCGCGATGCCGATGCGCTGGCGCTGGCCGCCCGAGAAGGAATGGGGATAGCGGTTCAGGAAACGGGGATCGAGGCCGACCCGCCGCAGCAGTTCGGCGATCATCTCCCGGCGGCGCGCAGCGTCGCCGATATCGTGAATCTTCAGGGGTTCGCTGACGATGTCGAACACCGTCATGCGCGGATTCAGCGAACTGAATGGGTCCTGGAAGATGAACTGCACGTCTCGGCGGTATTCGTTCAGCGTCTCGCCCTTCAGGGCCAGCACATCCCGCAGGTCGCCGCGCTTGTTGTAAACGATCCGGCCTGAGTCCGGCGTCAGCGCGCGCATAATCGTCTTGCTGAGGGTCGTCTTTCCGCAGCCGCTCTCGCCGACTAGGCCCAGGCATTCGCCGCGACGGATATCGAAACTGACATTGTCGACGGCCCGCACCGCTGCGGCGGCTCCGCCTTTACGGATTCGGAAGCTTTTGACGAGGTTTTCGACCCGCAACAGCGGCCCGGCCCGGTCCGCGTCCCCAGGCCAAGGCGCACGTTCAGCCATGAGGTGCCCGGAATCCGCCTCGATTTCGCGCAACGGAGTCAGGCGCTCGCCGCGGCTCATGTCGAAGCGGGGCACCGCCTTCATCAGGGCCTTGAGATAGGGATGCCGCGGATCGCGATAGATTTGCTCGGTCGTGCCGATTTCCATGACCTCGCCGTGGTACATCACGACGACCTCCTCGGCGACGTTGGCGACCACGCCCAGATCGTGGGTGATCATCAGCACCGCCATGTGGAATTCGGCTTGCAGGTCGCGGATCAGCTTCAGGATCTGCGCCTGAATGGTCACGTCGAGTGCCGTCGTCGGCTCGTCGGCGACCAGCAGCGCCGGGCGGCAAACCAGCGCCATGGCGATCATGGCGCGCTGGCGCAGACCGCCGGAAAGCTCGAACGGATAGGTTCTGAGCGCGCGTTGCGGATCGGGAAAGCCGACGTGGCGGAGCATGTCGGTTACCGCTTCGTCCCGCTCCCTGGTGCCGACCGTACGATGCAGGCTCAGCGCTTCGCCGATCTGGTCGCCGATGGTATGCAGCGGCGACAGCGACGTCATCGGTTCCTGAAAGACAATCGAGATTCGGCCGCCGCGAATCGCGCGCATGCCGGTGCCGCCGGGGTCTTCTGCGGCCAGGTCGATCGTGCCGCCATCCCCTTCCGGATCCCGGAACAGAACTTCACCCTGCCCGATAATCGCATTGTTCGGCAGAATGCCCATCAGGGTCTGGGAGATAACGGTCTTGCCGCTGCCGCTCTCGCCGACCAGCGCGACTGTACCGCCGGCTGGAATCCTGAACGAGGCGCCGCGCACCGCCGGGACTTCGCCGCCATGCACTGCGAATGAAACGTGCAGGTTGCGGATATCGATCAGCGGTCCGGTCACGATTTGGCCGCCTTACGGTCAGCCAGAGTCCGCAGGTTTCTCGGGTGAGAAACCAAGAGCCCGGAAATTCGCCAGTGTAGTCTGGGTCATCGGCAGGTCGTTGCGTAGTCCGGCCGCCAGCGCCGCTTCGGCGATGGCGTCGAAGTCCTCAAGCGTCGAATCGATGGACAGGCGCGCGCCGGATCCACGCACAATCAATTGCATCCATCCGTCGGATCTGTCGCGGCGCAGAGGATAGAAGCGCAGCGTCAGGCCCGACAGTTCCGACCATGCGATCCCGGTCGCCGCCTGCCCTTTGAGCGCGACATTTGTGCGCAGGAGTCCCGCTTCGGTCAATCTGTATTCGGCACGACCGCGCAGCCAAGTCCGCGCGCCGAAAACGGCAAATAGCAGTGTCAGGCCCACAAATAGCCAGAAACCAAACGAACTTCCCTGCGAAACAGCAGCCAGCGGCACGCACAGGGCCACGCCGCCGCCGGCGCGAATGTAATCGTTGCGCAGGATCGTGCGCGGATAGCGCTGCATGGTCATGGCTCAAGCGTAGAATATCGATGCCGCGCTGCGCCACTCGGCAATGCCTTTTTCGGCCGTAACCGCGAACAGTTTTTCAAGGAAGGACCAGCAGGCCGCGTCATGGACCCTGTGATGGGTCAGCAGGCCGGTCGCTTCCGCGGGATCGACCGCGCCCTCTCGGCGCGCCTTCAGGTGGCCGATTGTCTGTGCAAGCGCCGGTTCGGCGCCGATGAAGCCGCGCCTGCCTTTCCAATCGATAATATCGACATGGGTGTTGACCATCCGCATGGCGCCGATCGCCGAGCGGAGGCGTGCACCGAACCGGCTGAGGCCGGCGTAGCCCAACTCCGGCAGCATCGGCGGCAAATGCGCCCCCAGGCGGTTCCAGGGCGGCACCAGAACCGGCCGGAACATATCGCCGAACGCCTTCTCCAGTGCGTCGCGGCCGGTCATCAGTTCGGCGATTACGTGATCGGCGCGTCGTTCCGGGCCGAGCTCGCATTTCTTTTCGTTCGGACCGGCATGGTTGCGGTGGGCATAGCCATGCTGGACCGGAGTGACCGGGCCGGCCAGATCTGCCGCGGTCAGCCGGTTCTGCGCAGGTATGACCGCCAGCGCGAGCGGGACGGCGAACGCACCGGCGAGTACCATCGCCCGGTCAAGATCTGTCGAGGCCTCGATCGCATCGTCGTCGCGCCACCACAGACTCGGAATTTCCCCCTGCCGCGCCCAATGGTCGAGTTCGCGTCGCAGATCGCTCCAGCCCGTCATGCCGGCGCTCCTATAAGGTCGCTCAGAACCAGGACAAACGCTTCGGCGCCGTCCAACCGCACCGGGACCGGGCGCCGCGGCAATGCCTGGGCGGCGGCAATCGCTTCGCTGAGCCGTTGCGCCGTCAATAAGGCCTCCGGCAGCACCACCGCCCGGTCCAGCGCCTCCAATCGGCGAGCCCGGCGCATCTGTTCGGTTTCGCCAGCGGCGTCGAACGGGACCAGGACCGAAGGGGCCCCAGTCTTCAGGAGATCGACGACGGTATTGTAGCCCGCCTGGGAGATCGAGCAGGCGCAGGCGGCCAGCCGCGCGCGGAAATCCGACCGATTTCGCTCCACGACGACACGCGGACCTGCCAAGGCCCGCAGTTCTCCGAGGTCCGGCGCGGGAACGGCCGGTCCGGCGCGCACCCGGATCGGTTGGCCGTTCGGTCCGGCGCCCAATGCCAGGGCGGCGGTCCGCAAAGCCGATCCCACGCCGCCGCCGCCGCTGCTGACTAGGATTTCGGGTTCCGCCTGCGCCAGCGCTTCCGCCCCGGCCGGCAGCAGGTCGACATACCCGGTATAGTCAAGTATCGGCGCAATCCTGGCGGCCAACGGAAAGGTTTCGTCCAGGGCGACGAAGGCAGGATCGCCATGAACGAACACACGGTCGACATGGCGCTCGATGAAACCGGCGGTTTCCGCCCACCGCTCGGGCTTCCGGCCGACAAGGATGTCCCGCACGGAAACCGCGACCTTGATGGTGCCCAAGGACCGAGCGCAGTCCAGAAGCCCTGCAATTTCCTCCCGAAACGCGCGGCGGCCGAACGGAAAATGTTCCAGAACGACAAGCTGCGGGCGGATTTTGCGAAGCACGGATGCGAGCCGTTGGCGGCGCGCTCGCCAATCTGCGTCTGTAACGGGAGCGCCGTGTTCGCTGACCAGGCCGCGGAACGAATCGTCCGCTGCGCGCAGCGCAGGAAGCTGATGGAGCGCCGCAGCGCCGGTGCAGATGCCCGGAACGCCGGGGCCGCCGCTTGCGATGTGGGCGGCATAGCCGTGGGCCGCGGCGCCTCTGGCGAGTGCGGCTGTCCGGGCAAGGTGGCCGACGCCGAGAAGGTGCTGAACCCAGAACAGGATCGCCGGAGGCGATGGCCTATCGGTCATAGCCGGACGGCGGCTCGCTGTCGGCGAGGCGAATGTTGAGCGCTTCCGGTACCAGCGAACCATCCTCGCCCAGGTGGTAGAGATGCGCCCAGGCGTGGCCCCTTTCGAGCGGCGCGGCGCGGCGCATATCCCAGCCAGTGGCAATTGTGTAGGCGGCACGCAGAACGCCGGCATGGCACACCGCGCAGATATCGCGGTTTCGGCCGGCGACTTCGGCGAGCCATTCGGCCAACCGTTTGGTCAGCTGGCGCGGCGATTCGCCGTTGGGCGGCGCCATATCGAGGCCGCGGGCCTCGATCCGCCGCATGGCCTCGCCCTGTTCGGCACGTAATTTTTTTAGGATTGCCCCTTCCCAATCGCCCCAGTCGACTTCCTTCAGGCGATCGTCAAGATGCAGACAAGCAGGGTCGGCGCCCAGGAGCGTCGCTGTCTCCACAGCCCGGCGCAGCGGACTGGCATGCCACTCCCAACTGGCTGCATAGCGCGGCAACTGCCAGCCGCGGACGGATTGCCGGCCTGCATCGTTCAGCGGTACGTCCGTCTGGCCCTGGACCCGACCTTCGGCGTTCCAGTCGGTCGGCCCGTGCCGGAGAAACAGGATGCCGGTCATGCGATGCGGCCCGCCCCGATGCGGCCCCTCCCCGCGCGGCTTGCGCCGGCGTAGTCCGCCCCGGTCCGGCCGGCCACGTCATCGAACGCCGCAGTCAGCGAATTCGCGGCAACCGACAAACTGTGGTGCCGGAGGACGTGCTTCCGGGCCGCCGCGCCCATGGTTCGCCGTAGGTCCGGATCGGCGACAAGGCGGCCGACCGCGTCGGCGAAGTCGCAGACCTTCATGGCGACCATCCCGGTGACGCCCTGCTCGATCTCCCGCGCCACCGATCCCCAGGGGCCGGTCGCCACCGGCAGTCCGGCGGCCATGGCTTCCAGCAAAGCCATCCCCACAGCCTCGTTCGTACCGGGCCAAAAGAAAAAATCGACTGCGTTGTATACCGAATCCAATTTGCCCCGATCCAGCATTCCGAGAAAGCTGACACGGTCCGCACACGACGCGAATCGCCGCTGGACATCGGCGCGGGCCGGACCGTCGCCGACGATCAGCAGGTGTGCCGGCAGGTCGGCACACTTCTCCCAAGTTTCCGCCAACAAAGTAAACGAAGCCAGCTTGTCGCCGGGCCGCATCATGCCAACGGCGAGAATCCAGACCGCCTCTTCGCGCAGTCGCCATTCCCGCGCTAACCGCCGCCTGTATACATCGCGTCCCTTCGGTTCGCGGTCCGCCGGCACAGTCACCAGAGCGGGCAAACGCGAATGGGTCGCGCCGGTCTTCAATTGCGGCAGGACGCAGGCCTCGTCCGCCGGGTTCAAAAAGAAAATGTGGTCGGCCAGGCCGAGGGCATCGCGCACCTGAGCGTGACGGGCAGCCCAGGGCCCGGCCGCCCGCTTCGGCGCAAAGCTGGCTTCGGCGATCGCATAGGGTAAGCCGAGCGCGCGGCAAACGGGCGGCCCGACCAGATCCGGAGCCTTGTGAAAAAGATGATAGGTAAACCAGAGATCGGGCGGGTTGAGAGACAGTGTTTCCGTCAGCCGGCCGGCATCGTCGGCCGCCTGGCGCTCGATTTGCTCAAGGCGTCCCCGGTCTGTCGGCGCCGCCATGTAGCTGCGTACATCGGAAGCGACCGTCGCTTCATGGCCGCCAATCGCCATCGCCCGCAGCAGCAGCCGGGCGATCGTACGGTCGCCGGAAGGCCGCTGTGCATCCGGCGGTTTCATCGGGGCGTAAAATGCGATCTTCACCGAAGCCTCGCAGGCGGATGTGCACGACAGGCGGCAAACCGGTCATAGAGCGCACGAACGGTGACCGCAGCATCGAATCCCGCACGGATCCGTTCGCTACCGCCCGCGCCGAATTTCCGGCGCCGTTCCGGATCGGCAATCAGGTTCGACAGGGCCCGCTTCAAGGTGTCGGCGTCGTCCGGCTCGACGAGGAAGCCGGTTTTTGAGTGTTCGATCAATTCCGGAATTCCCGCCGTACTGGTCGACAAGCAACACAGGCCCTGGCTCTGCGCTTCCATAAGGACATTGGGCAGCCCGTCCCGGTCGCCGTCTTCACCGACGAGGCAGGGCAGGACGAACAGGTCCGACGTGCGGTAGGCCGACAGAACGGCCTGTTGGTCCTGGGCGCCACGCCAGTCGATTCGTTCGGCGATTCCCCGTTGGGCGGCCAACCGCCGGAGATCGACCAGCTGGGGACCGGCACCGATCAGGGTCCAGCGCCAGTGCAGCGTTTCGGGTAGCGACGCCAGCGCTTCGATCAGAACCCGAAACCCCTTTTTTTCGACGGCGCGTCCGACCGATAGGAGCCGGACCGGTTCCGCCGGATCGGATCCGTCCCGCCGCGACACGGCTGATTCGGTCGGACAAAATCGCTGCAGATCGAGACCGTGATACACGAGACCGACCTTGTCCGGACACGGCGCGAGATCGCGAAGGTGCGCGCACGCATACCGGGTGCAGGCGACCAGCCAGTCCAGGTCGGTCAGCTTTTCCCGCTTCTCCCATTCCGGAATCGTCCAAATGTCTTTGGCGTGCGCCGCGGCGCTCCAGGGCAGTCCGGTCATGATCGCGGCGTAGCGCGTAACGGACGAGGGCGTGTGAAGGAAATGGGCGTGAAGCCGCACGGCCCCAGGCGGCATTTCCGCCGCCAGCACCATGGCCTGACCGAAGCGACGGATGCGGTTGCGGGTTCTGTCGCGGCGCAGGTCGCGCCACCAGATCCGCAATGCGTCCTTGTAGCCGGGCAGGCGCCGCGCCCGCCGCCAGGCAGACCCGAGGCGGCCCGGCTCGCGATGCAGATATTCGGGCAAGTAGGTTACCGGCGCTGCAATTTCGTCATGGATCGGGTGTTGCCGGGAATCCGTCGGTTGGCGCAGGGAGAACAGGCGGATATCCAGCCCCAGTTTTTCGAGCGCCAGAATTTCCTGCGCGATGAAAGTTTCGGACAGGCGCGGATAGCCCTTCAGGACAAAGGCGATCGGCCCGGGCGGCCCGCCGGGCGCGCCCGGCGGCCTGTGCGGCGGCCTGTCCCGTCCCGCCAACGCCTCAAACGGCCTTTACGGCGCCTGGCAGCGCGCTTGCGCGCCGGCGATCCATGATCCGGCCGACCAGCCGGTTGACGTTATCCAGCCCATCGAGCAATCCCGGCACAATGATGTCCGACGGCTTGTTCTGCTGTGGGAGTTGCCGCAGCGCCGTCGCCATCGGTTTGACATCGCGAATTCCGTCGTCTTCCAACACGGTCAGCAGGCCGGCCTCCTGGGCCTGGCAGGCGCGGATGAACTGTTCCCGGCGCGGTTCGGTCCGGGGCACAAGCAGGGCGCGTTTATCGAAGGAAAGAACCTCGCAGAAGGTATTGTATCCGCCCATCGCAACAATCGCTTCGGCGCCGGAGATCAAATATTCCAGCGTCGCATCGAATGTCGTCACGCTGACATCGTGCAGTGCCGCCGCCCGCTGCTGGAACTCAGCCTGTTTCTCTTGTTGCATGAAGGGACCGGTCACGATAACGGCGCGCAACGGCATGTTGCGGCGCTGTTCGTAGACGCGCAGCACCCAGTCGACCAGCGCCTCGCCGTCGCCGCCGCCGCCGGGCGTGACCAGAATATAGGGATCATCGAGCGGAACCGGGTCGACCGGCCCGCTGGCCGGGAGATCCCGCCGCAGGTATCCGGTATAAACCATTTTGCGCCGCACCGATTTCGGTACGCGCATTCCGGCGAGCGGGTCGCAGATCTGCGGCAGGCCGTAGACCCAGATGGAATCGTAATATTTCGAAAGCGCCGGCACGGCGTTCTTGCGCTCCCATTCCGGCAACAGCAATTCAGGTTCGTCGATCACGTCGCGCAGGCCGAGCACCAGGGGCGTCCGACGCTCCTTGAGGAACGCCAGCGTGTCTTCGATCTCGCCGCGCAGGCCCAGCGGCTCCTTGTCGACCAGGAACAGGTGCGGTGCGAACACCTCGGCGGTATGCCGGATGATCGACGCGCGGATGGCCAGCGTCTGCTGCAGGCCGATGTGCAGGTTCAGCGCGGTATATTCGCCGTTGCGCAGCTTAATGACGCCGGGGACGCGCACGAAATCGACCCGCGAGCGGAAATCGAAGCTGCCGATGATCGGCGAACCGGAAAGGATCAGCACCGAAAGGTTGCTCCGATGCTCGACCATCGCGTGGGCGATGGCGCGGCAGCGGCGCAGGTGCCCAAGCCCGAAGCTGTCGTGGCTGTAGATCAGGATGCGGAAGCCGTCGCCCAGCGCTTCGGCTGGGAGGAACTCACTGTCGCCTGCGCCCTGCAGAGCTGCATTGGCCTGGACTCGCGCTGCCTTGTCTGTCGCCATCGTCACTCCGATCGGCCGTTCTGCAAGCTCTGGCAGGCGCCTCTCCGCCGCTTGCTCCGGCGCACTGAATGCCGTATCGCCAGTCCGCAACGCCTTGATTTATGGTGTCAGAACTGGGCTCCAGGTTCAATGTCGGTATCCATGCACAATATTGCCAGCCCTGCCGCGGCATATGCCGCCGGTTACGCAGCCTGATGGCGGAAGACCGGGCCGAAGGCAACCGCCCCGGCCGGCTGCCGGGCCCCGAGACACCCGGCTATCGACCGAACGTGCCTCTGGAGCGGAGCATCTTCCGCTTCATCATGAAATACAGCAAGCGCCAGCAGCTTGTTGTGCTCGCCCTGACCTTCATTTCCTGGCCGATCATCTATCTGACGCTGGAGCTGCCCAAGGCGATCATCGATCAGGCGATCGGCGCGCGGGAGGGTTGGGCGCGCGATGTTCTCGGCGCCGAGATGGAGCAGATCACCTTCCTGATGGTGCTCAGCTTTGGCTTCCTGTTCTTTGTGATCCTCAGCGGCGGCGTAAAATATGTGCTGAACGTCTATGCCGGCAGGCTGGGCGAACAGATGCTGCGCCGGCTGCGCTACATGCTCTATTCGCGCATCCTTCGCTTCCCGCTGCCCCATTTCAAGAAGGTCTCCCAGGGCGAGATCATTCCGATGATTACCGCGGAGGTCGAGCCTGTCGGCGGCTATATCGGCACGGCTACGTCCACACCGCTCTATTTCGGCGGGCTGCTGCTCGTCTATCTCGGATTCATTTTCGCCCAGGATGTCTATCTCGGCCTTGCTGCAACGGCGCTTTATCCGCTGCAAATCTATGTCATTCCAAAATTGCAGAAACGGGTTATCGCGCTTGGTAAAGACCGGGTGAGGGAGGTGCGCGGCCTTGCCGACAATATCGGCGAATCGATCGCCGGCATCGCCGAAATCCATGCCAACGACGCCTCGGTCTACGAGCGCGCCGGCATCGCCCGCCGCCTCGACCGCATCTACACCATTCGCTACGAGATTTTCCGCCGCAAGTTCGCCATCAAGTTTTTGAACAGCTTCATGGCGCAGCTCACGCCGTTCTTCTTCTATGCCATCGGCGGCTATCTGGTGATTGCCGGCGACATGACGATCGGGGCGCTGACCGCCGTCCTGGCGGCTTACAAGGACCTTAGCTCGCCTTGGAAGGAATTGCTGAACTATTACCAGCTCCAGGCCGACATCAAGGTGAAGTACGAAGCGGTGATCGAACAGTTCGATCCGCCCGGCCTGTTCGACGAGACGCTGCAACTGACCGACGATGCCGGTCCGGAATCCATGGGCCGCACCCTTGACGTCGCCAGCCTCGCCTATTCCGAAGACGGACAGTCCAAGTCCGTCGACGGCGCCTCCTTCTCGGTCGATCTCGACAGGCACACGGCGATCGTCGGCAGCGGCAGCAGCGGCCGGGACGAACTGGCCCTGTTGCTTGCCCGGCTGGTGAAAGGCACCGGCGGCCGGGTCGATCTGGCCGGCCGTCACCTGGACGATCTGCCCGAGCCCTTCACCGGCCGGAAAATGTCCTTCGCCGGACCGATCCCCTATCTTTTTTCGACCGACCTGCGCGCGAATCTGGACTATGGCCTGCGCCACCGGCCGCTCCGGTCGCCGGCCGGAACGGATGCCGGCACGGCGCAGCGCAACCGCTATATCCGCGACGCCCACGCGGCGGCGAACATCGATGCCGACCCCGTGGCGGATTGGGTGGACTACGATGCGGCCGGTGTCTCGGACCGTGAGGCGCTGGACCGAAAATGCGTCGACATCCTGCGGCTGGTCGATCTGGGCGACGACCTGTATCGGTTTGGCCTGCACGGGACGATCGATCCGGAAGACCGGCCCGAACTGGCCGAAGCGATGCTGAAGGCACGGGCGGCGTTGCGCAGCAGGCTCGACGAAACGCAGCAGTCGGCGCTGGTCGAACCGTTCGACCGGGCGCGCTACAACACAAATGCAACCCTCGCCGAAAACCTGCTGTTCGGTACGCCCGCGGGCGCCGCATTCGATATCGACCGCCTGGCTGAGCATCCCTTCGTCCGGCAGGTCATCCACGAGGCCGGTCTTGCAGACACGTTGCTCGAAGTCGGGCGGCAGCTCACCGAAACGATGGTTGAGATTTTTGCCGACCTGCCGCCGGGCCACGCCTTTTTCGATCAGTTCAGCTTCTTCGGCTCCGAAGAGATGCCGGAATATCAGCAACTGCTGGCGAGAACGGCCGGACAGTCACCCGAGGAGATGCGGGAAGACGACAGGTTCCGGCTGCGGTCGCTGCCGTTCAAGCTGATCCCCGCACGCCACCGGCTGGGCCTGCTTACCGAGGACATCCAGGCCAAGGCGCTGAAAGCACGGGAAATTTTCGCCGCAACCCTGCCGGATATGCTGCGCGGCGAAGTTGAGCTCTTTGATCCGGACCGCTACAACAGGGCGGCGACCCTTCAGGATAACATCCTGTTCGGCAAGGTCTCCTATGGCGAAGCCAATGCAGCCGGCAAGCTCAGCGCCCTGATCGGCGACGTGCTCGATTCCCTGTCGCTGCGCGACGCCGTGATGGCGGCGGGCCTTGCGCATTCGGTGGGCGTCGGCGGCGCGCGGCTGTCGGCGGCGCAGCGCCAGAAGGTCAACATGGCCCGCGGCCTGATCAAGCGTCCGGAACTCTTCATCGTCAACGAAGGCATCAGCAATCTGGACGGCGCCGCCCAGCGCCGGGTGCTCGATGCCGTCCTGGGCGAGATGAAGGGCCGGGGCGTTATCTGGTCGTTGCACCGGCCGGGGTTCGCCCGGAACTTCGACCATATTGTCGTGCTGAAAGGCGGCCGGGCCGTCGAACAGGGCAGTTTCGCCGAACTGGACAAGGAAGGTTCGGCGCTGCGGGAACTGCTGGAGACCGAATAAGCCAGGGCGAGGGCAGGCCGGTCCGCGACCGGCAGCAACGGGATTCTCGCGTGAGGGACTGGAGGACGCAACGTGAGCCTGAACGAAGAAGTTGAGATACTGCGCAACATTCCGATGTTCGCGAATATCGAATCGTCGAAGCTGAAGCTCCTCGCATTCACGAGCGAACGGCACACCTACAGCGAGGGCGAGTTCCTGTTCCGCCAGGGCGACGAGGGCGACAGCGCCTACATCATCGTCGACGGCGAAGCGGACGTGATCATCGATACGGACGACGGGCCGCTGACCGTGGCGCATTTCCGGAAGAACGCGCTGATCGGCGAGATCGCCATCCTCACGGATGTCCCGCGTACGGCAACCGTGCAAGCGACGACCCGGCTCGATACGATGGTGGTTTCAAAAGAGCTGTTTTTCCGCCTGGTCATGGAATTTCCGCAAATCGGAGTCGAAATCATGCGCGAACTGGCCAAGCGGCTGGAGGCGACCAACGCCCGGATCCGGGAACTGACCGCGGCCTGACGAAGAGCGGCGCCGACCGATGACGGATGCGGTGGCGGAGAGTCGGCTCGAACGCATGATCGCCCGGCTGGCGACCCAGCGGGCCCTGCTCGACCGGGCCGCGGAGATGGTCGCGAACATCGATGGTCCTATCCTCGAAATCGGCCTCGGCAAGGGGCGCACCTTTTCCCATCTGCGCGGCCTGTTTCCCGACAGAGAAATCTGGGCGTTCGATTTTGAGGTCCATGCAGCGGCGCACAGCCGACCGGCGCCGGCGCGGATCGTGCTCGGCGATTTTCGCGAGACCCTGCTGACCTGCTGGACCGGTATCGAAGGGCCGCCGGCGTTTGTCCATGCCGATATAGGCACCGAGAGCCGCAGGGCCGATGCCGCGCTGGCCCGGTTCGTCGGCAGCGTCATGGCGCAGCGGCTGGCGCCCGGCGGCATTCTGCTGGGCGACCGGGACATGGACTGCGCCGGCCTGATCCGGCTGGAGCCGCCTGCGGTGGCGCTGCCCGAAGGAATCTCGGCCTGGCCCTATCGCCTGTACCGGAGGTGACCGTACGACCGGCTCAACGGCGCGCCGCCGCGATCAAAGAAATGAGCTGCCTGAATTCCCGGCGCAGGACGAATCTGTCGTTACGGCAGAAATCGGAAGTTCGGGCGGCAACGCCAAGACACGAAACGGCAAGGGATTCCAGCGCCGCCTTCGGGGCCATGCCCCGTTCGCCGATCAGGCCCAGGAAGCGCCGCATGAAAACCGCCATGTCCGCCTGATGGACGATTACCGTGTGCCATGCCGGCACCACGATAACGGCTTGATGGCCGAGGCCAAGCGCCCAGAAGCTGCCGGCCGGCAGCCCGGTATCCGGCGACGGCACCCACCACAGGTAGCTGTGACCGGCCCGCAGGCCGCCCATGCCGGTCGCAACCGCTTCCGCCGCAATACGGTCGATCCAGGAACGGGGCAGCAGGCGCTTGCCGTCGACCGCGCCGCCGTTGAGATAAAGCCTCCCGAACAGAGCGAGGTCGCGCCCGGACATGCGGAACATCGCTGCCCGATGTCGCGATACCTGCGGTGCAGCGACATACGACACGTCCGACGCCGAGAAATCCGCCATTCCTGCCGGTCTTGCGAAGCCGGCCATGAACGCGGCTCCGATCGACAGTCCCGTGCGCCGCTCGAATATTGTCGTCAGGGCGTTGTAGTCCCAATTGTTATACGCCCATTTGGATCCCGGTTCGTTTTCGCCGGCGCCGAGGCGGCGCGTCCTCTCTTCGCGCTGCCCTTCCTCGGCGGCGGCCCGGTGATTTATTCCCGAAATGCTCCGGATGAGATGCCGGACGGTCGCCTGCTTTTGCCGCGGCGACAGGGGTTCCGGCGAATCGTCGATGCCGAGTTGCGCCAGGGTCGCGTCGAGATCGATCCGTTTCGGGCCCTTGCCGGCATTCTGTCCGACAAGCGCGCTCAGCAACGCCTTGCGAATCGAGTGCACACTGTATCGTTGCGAGGCATCGCCCAGCGACGCCACCGCCTTGCCGTGCGAAACGATCAGCAGCGTATCGGTACTCAGGGATTTCGCAAACGCGACGACCCTGTCGAGACCGGCCGCGTCCCAGCCGGATTGGCGGATTTCCGGGGCGGTTGCGCGGTCCGTTCCGGAACGCGGCATTTCCTGCGCCTCTGCGGCGCCGAAGGCCGCGAATACGATCGCCCAGGCGAACAAGAAGGTTCTTGCGTTGCGCGCCATAAGGGTTCCCGGAGCGGCTGTCACTGCGGCTGTCACTGCGGCGGCCATCCGGCGGGATATGGGAAAGAGGCCGCGCCGCCGCAAGGCTGCGGCGCCGCAGTCGGATGGTCAGACGTCCAGTTCCACCAGCACAGGCGCGTGGTCGGATGCCCTTTCCCAGTCGCGCGCGTCCATCGCCACCCGGGCCGCCCTGATTTTCGGCGCCAGGGGCGGCGTGACCCAGATATGGTCGAGGCGCCGGCCCCGGTTCGAGGCGCGCCAGTCCCGCGCGCGGTAGCTCCACCATGTGAACAGGGGCTCGGCCGGGTCGATCTTCGCGCGAACCGCGTCTACCCACCGGTGGGCCGCCTGCATCCGCCCGAAGTGCTCGACCTCGACGGGCGTGTGGCTCACCACCTTCAGAAGCTGTTTGTGGGACCAGACATCGGTCTCCAGCGGCGCGACGTTCAGGTCGCCGACCAGGATGCGCGGGCGGTCCGGATCCTGTGTCGCCCACCAGCCGGCCTGTTCCGTCATGAAACGCAATTTGTGGGCGAATTTCGGGTTGATCTCCGGATCCGGTTCGTCGCCGCCCGACGGCAGATAGACATTGTGCAGCTCAATCCCGCCCGGCAGGGTCACCGACTGGTGCCGCGCATCGTCTATATCGCACCAATAGTGCCTGGCATGATCCTTCAGCGGCAAGCGCGAGAGGATCGCCACGCCGTGATACGCCTTCATGCCGAATTGTTCGATGTGCGCGAAGCCGAGTGCGTGCAAGGGCTCGAGCGGAAACTTGCCGTCCTCGACCTTCGTTTCCTGCAGGCAGATCACGTCGGGGTCTTCGGCCGCGACCATCCGTTCGATCAGGTGAAGGCGCGGGCGGATGGAATTGATATTCCAAGTGACGAGTTTCATGCCCGCAACGCTGTCTCAGGATGGATGCTATGCCTATTCGGCTGCGGTCAAAAGGCCGCCCGCCGTATCCACCCCTGCATAGGCCCGGACCGCTGCGCCGAACGCCTCGAACAAAGCGCGGCTGTTGGCGTCCGTGTCATAGGTGATTTCCGGATGCCACTGCACGCCGAGAACGAAGCCGGGGCTTTCCGGAAAGTCGATCGCCTCAACAACCCCGTCGTCGGTCACGGCATTGATCCGTGCACCCGGCGCCGGCTCCCGGATGCCCTGCGCATGCAGGGTATTCACGACCACCGAACCGGCGCCGAGAATCCGGCGCAGCAGACCTTGCTCGGCGATGGATACCGGGTGCTGGCGTGCTGACCGCACGCCCCGCGGCCGGGTCTTGTCCGACCGGTGGTCCCGGTGGCCCGGCGCCTCATGCAGCTTGCCGTACAGGCTGCCGCCCATGGCGACGTTCAATTCCTGTATGCCGCGGCAGATCGCAAAGACCGGGATGCCGCGCCGGACTGCGCCGCGGATCAGCGGCAGGGTCGTTGCGTCCCGGTCCGGATCGTTCAAGTCGCCTTCGAACGGCTCGCCGCCATAGTGATGCGGCTCGACATTCGACGGGCTGCCGGTCAGCAACAGGCCGTCCAGCCGATCCAGGATGCTGTCGATCCCCCCGGCCGGAAAATGTCGCGCCATCGCAGGAATCGCCAGGGGCACACAGCCGGCAGACTCCAGGACGGCTTCCAGATTGCGCTGCATCACCCAGTGGACGACGAAGACGTTCTCGTAAGTGCGCCGGCAGGCCGAAACGCCGACGATCGGGACAGGTGAGGAAACAGTCATGGCGCGCACTATAGGCATACGCGCGGCCGGGTAAAATGCTTCTTCGACCTATCGATCGATGCTTGGGCCGCTCGGCAGCCGGCCGGCCGGCAACTCGAACAGCGACGGCGCCAGCGCCACGTCGAGCTGCGTTTCGGACAGAAACACCCGCGTGAGCTGCCCCTGGGCGTCGACGATGGTCCAGCCGGTCAGGTCGAGGGACGGGCGCTTGAAAGTCAGGGTCATTCGGCCCTGGCGGGGCGAATTTCGCCGGACGATTGTGACCAGAATCGTCCGGCCGGTCCGCCGAACGCGGGTCACGCGGATATCGCGGTCGAAGCTCACTTTATTCCGGACGAGGATGCCGGCAGGAGTCGAGTTCAGCGGAAAATGCTGCGGCTCGCCGTGCTTGCCCTCAAGCACGATCAGCCACAGACGGGAGGTGAGGAGTAACAGGTTCCGCCGATCGAACTGGATCCGCATCTGGCCCGGCCGCTGGATGAAGATGTCGCCCCGGCTGACCTGTCCGCCCGGTGAAATTTGCCGGAACCGGGTCCGCAGCGTGCGGAAACCGTTCACCTTCGCTTCGATCCACTTGAGATCGGCGCGGTCCTTTTGGCTCAGGGGGTCCGGTTTCTGCGTCTGCGCAGCGGCTCCGGCCGCCAAAACGAGTGCGGCGATGCCGGCCCCGGTCAGTCCCGGTAACGCGCGCAACAGCTTCATGGCGACCTCGAAAACAGCCCGGCAGGAGGACCCTTCCCGGGCCCGGTCGCGTCAGGCGCCGATCAGGACTTCCCGCTTCCCGGCATGATTGGCCGGGCTCACGACTCCGCGCTGCTCCATCTGTTCCACGAGCCGCGCCGCCCGATTATAGCCGATCTGCAGCCGGCGCTGTATGAAGGAGGTCGAGCATTTGCCTTCTGTCATGACGATGTCCACGGCTTTGGCGTAGAGGTCGTCGCCGCCATTCCCGCCGCCGGCCGGGCCTTGCAGTCCGTCCTCCTCGTCCTCTTCTTCGGTGATCCGGTCGAGATAGACCGGCTCGCCCTGCGTGCGCAGGAAAGCCACCACGTCCTCGACCTCTTCGTCGCTGACGAAGGGGCCGTGGACGCGGGTGATGCGCCCGCCGCCCGCCATGTAGAGCATATCGCCCTGGCCCAGCAGCTGCTCGGCGCCCTGGTCGCCGAGGATGGTGCGGCTGTCGATCTTGGTCGTGACCTGGAACGAAATACGCGTCGGGAAGTTCGCCTTGATCGTTCCGGTAATGACATCCACCGAGGGCCGCTGGGTCGCCATGATCAGGTGGATGCCGGCCGCGCGCGCCATCTGGGCGAGGCGCTGGACCGCGCCTTCGATATCCTTGCCCGCGACCAGCATGAGGTCGGCCATCTCGTCGACGATCACCACGATATAGGGCAGCGGGTCGAGGGACATTTCCCGCTCTTCCATGACCGGCTGGCCGTTATCGTCGGTGCCGATCCGGACATTCTCCGTAATCGATTCCCCGTTCTGGCGGGCGTCCGCGAGGCGCTGGTTGTAGCCGTCGATATTGCGCACGCCCATCTTGGACATGGCCCGGTAGCGGTTCTCCATCTCCCGGACCGCCCAGCGCAGGGCGACGACCGCCTTCTTCGGATCGGTCACCACCGGCGTCAGCAGCTGGGGGATGTCGTCGTAGATCGACAGCTCCAGCATCTTGGGGTCGATCATGATGAACTTGCACCGGTCCGGCGGCAGCCGGTAGAGCAGCGACAGGATCATCGTGTTGACCGCCACCGACTTGCCGGAACCGGTCGTGCCGGCGATCAGCAGGTGGGGCATCTTCGCAAGATCGGCCAGCACCGGCGCGCCGCCGATATCCTTGCCCAGCGCCAGCGCCAGCTTGTGAGCCGACCGCTCGAAACTGCGCGCCGCCATCATCTCGCGCAGATAAACCGTCTCCCGGTTCTGATTGGGCAATTCGATCCCGATCACATTGCGGCCCGGCACAACGGCGACGCGGACCGAGAGGGCGCTCATCGACCGGGCGATATCGTCGGCGAGATTGATGACCCGAGACGATTTCACACCCGGCGCCGGCTCCAGTTCGTAAAGGGTGACGACCGGCCCCGGCCTGACCTTGACGATCCGCCCCTTGATCCCGAAATCGGCCAGGACGGTCTCGAGATAGCGGGCGTTCTGCTCAAGGGCTGTCGTGTCCAGACTGCTGCCCGACCCCGGCGGCGGTTCCTGCAGCAGGCTGAGCGCCGGGGTCTTGTATTGGCCCGGGTCCAGATCCAGCTTCGGTTCGCGGGCTTCGCGCGCCCGGTCTCCCTGCGCCGGCGGTTTCGCTTTGTCCGCAATGAGCTTGGCGCGTTTTTTCAGGAACGGTTTCGCCCGCGCTCCGGCCCGCTTTGCCGCACGCGCGGCGGCAGTCGCTTTCTTCGTTCCACGGTCGGGCGCTTGTCCGGTTTCCGGCTCGCGCTTGCCGCGTTTCCGGTCGGAACCTTCCGCGCCTCCTGACTTGGCCCGCTCGCGCTTTATCTTGGACGCGAGCGGCCGTGCAGCGATTTCGGCCGCCGGGCTGATATCGCGGTCATCGGCCTGAGCAAAATCGGGCTCTGCGCGCAGCGGGCGCTCCACCCGGGATTCGGTTCGGGCGCGCCGCCGGAACGGGAAGCGGAATGGCCAGAACAGAAGCGCTCCGATCCAACGCCATTCGCGCAACGTCAGCCCCAGAACCGGCAACAGGAATACGATTCCCACCCCCAGGGCGATGAACACGGCGGGCCAGCCCTGCGCCTCGCTGCCGAGCATATCGCGCGCCGTAATCAGCAGCGCCCGTCCGACTGCGCCGCCCGGCCCGGCATGCACCGGCCAGCCCTGCGCGCCAGGAATACCGGCAAAGGCGGCGACCAGAATGAGGACGGCTACGGGCAGCAACAGCAAGCGCCAACCGAAAGCGTCCAGCGGCACGCCGCCTACCAGCCGGCCGGCCCAGGCGGCGAGCGCCAGCGCGAGGACATAGCCGCCCAGTCCGATCGTCTGCAGCACGGCGTCGGCAACCCAGGAACCGCCAATCCCCATCAGATTCCGGACCGGTGCATCGGACAGCGTGTTCCAGGACGAATCGGACGGCGTATAGGACACGAGCGTCAGGACGAAAGCGCCGGCGATCAGCGCCAGCACGACGCCGCAGGTGCGCCGCCAACTGCGCTTGAGCAGGACCTTCAACTCCGGCGGCAGGAAGGCCGGCCTCGCTCCGCGCCGGCCCTGCGCGCCGGGCAGCGTGCCGGCAGGCTGTTTCTTCAGCCGCCGGGACGAGGATTTGCCTTTGCCGGAAAGGGCGGCGGCGCGCGCCATGGCTTCTCCCGATTGAGCCGGGCCGCGGCGTGCGCTCCGCGCCGCCCGGTAAACCTTCAGGTCCGATCCATGAAGCCTGTCCCTACCGATAGGCAGCCGGCACGCTTCAATCGGCTTAAGTATACAACAATATACTGCAAATAAAAAAGGGGCACGCGAAGTGCCCCTGAAATTTCATGAAGACAAGCGTTTATCGCTTTATAAGTTCTTCTTCGGGGTAGGCGCCGATATTGTGAATCGCCAGGTCGGCGCCTCTGTCTTCCTCTTCCTCCGTCAGGCGAATCCCTATCGCTAATTTAACGACGCCATAGGCAATCGCGCCGGCAGCCAGCGCATAACCTGCGCCGACCGAAGAGCCGATCAGCTGCGAGAGAAAAGAGACGCCGCCCAGGCCACCCAATGCCGTCAGCCCGAAGATGCCGCAGGCGATGCCGCCCCACAGGCCGCACAGGCCATGCAGCGGCCAAACGCCGAGAACGTCATCGATTTTCCAGCGGTTCTGGCACAGGGTGAAGCTGACGACGAACAGGACGCCGGCGACAGCCCCGGTTGCCAGGGCGCCGATCGGGTGCATCAGGTTGGAACCCGCGCACACCGCGACAAGGCCGGCGAGCGCGCCGTTATGCACGAAGCCCGGATCGCGGCGACCGACGATCGTGGCGGCGAGCAGACCGCCGGCCATCGCCATGACCGAGTTGAGGGCGACCAGCCCGGTGACGTCGGCGAGCTTCTGGGCGCTCATCACATTGAAGCCGAACCAGCCGACCGAGAGGATCCAGCTGCCCAGCGCCAGGAACGGAATGTTGGACGGCGGGATCGGGTTCACGGTGCCATCGTTGCGGTACCGGCCGCGGCGGGCGCCGAGCAGGAGAACCGCCGCCAGCGCCATCCAGCCGCCGACGGCATGGACGACGATGGAGCCGGCAAAATCGTTGAACGGCGCGCCGAAGCTGCTTTCCAGCCAGTCCTGGATGCCGAAATTGCCGTTCCACACGATGCCTTCGAACAGCGGATAGAACAGGCCGACCAGGATTGCCGAAGCCACGACCTGCGGCCAGAAGCGCGCACGCTCGGCGATCCCGCCCGAGATGATCGCCGGGATCGCGGCGGCGAAGGTCAGCAGGAAGAAAAACTTCACCAGGTCGTAACCGCTCTTGGCGAACGGACTGCCTTCGGCCGCGCCGGTCAGCATCGCCGCATTGGCCAGGAAGTTCACGCCATAGGCGACCGTGTAGCCAATGAAAAAATACACCACGGTCGATACGCAGAAATCGGCAAACAGCTTTACCAGCGCATTGACCTGGTTCTTGCGGCGGACCGTGCCGACTTCGAGAAACGCGAAGCCGGCATGCATGGCAAGCACCATGACCGCACCCATCAGGACGAAGAGTACGTCGCCGCCGGACCTGAAAGCCTCCATGGGAGATTCCCCCTCTTTGCCAGTATTGTTCGGTTGTCTTGACGGGTTCCGAAACCGGCCCGTCCCCGGCGCAGCGGCCTACAGCGCGCCCGTGCCCGCTTCGCCCGTGCGGATGCGGACCGCCTGTTCCAGATCGAGGACGAAAAGTTTGCCGTCGCCGATCCGTCCGTCGCCGGCCGAGTCGCGGATCGTCTCGATGGCCCGGTCGGCGATATCGGCGCTGACGGCGATCTCAATCCGGATCTTCGGCACGAAATGCACCTCATACTCGGCGCCGCGATAGATTTCCTTGTGGCCGCCCTGCCGTCCGAATCCGCGCACTTCTGTGACGGTCATGCCGGCGACGCCCATGCCCTGGAGGGCTTCGCGCACTGCATCCAGCTTGGACGGCTTGACGATGGCAATGATGAATTTCAACGGGTGACTCCTCTCGTTGCGTGCCGCTCAACGCCCCCAGGGGAAGCAGTCACGGCACATCCTGCGCTCCGATGACATCGGGCGGCGCCCTCCCGCGAGGGAACGCGCCGCCCGTTCCGGTTCGTTCCGGGCGCGGTCAGGATGCCTGGCCGAATTCCGGATACGCTTCCATGCCGACCTCGGCGATATCGAGGCCGTTCATTTCGGACTCTTCGTCGACCCTTATACCCACTGTGGCTTTCAGGATGTACCAGACGATGAAGCTGGCGACGAAAACGAAAATGCCGATTGCCACCACGCCGGTCAGCTGCGCGACAAAGCTGCCGCCGCCGAAGATGCCGACGGCCAGCGTGCCCCAGATCCCCGCTACGAGATGGGCGGAGAGCGCGCCGACAACATCGTCGATCTTGAACTTGTCGAACATCGGCACGGCGTAGACCACGAGGGCGCCGCCGATGCCGCCGACAACGATGGCCTTCCAGTGGGCGTCCACATCGGGGCCGGCGGTGATCGCTACCAGACCGCCGATCGCGCCGTTCAGCGCCATGGTGAGGTCGATCTTGCCGTAGCGCATCTGGGTCACCAGCATGGCGATCACCACGCCGGCCGCCGCCGCCACGTTGGTATTGACGTAGACGATGGACATGGCGGCCGCGTCGGCGGCGCTGCCGAGAGCAAGTTGCGAGCCGCCGTTGAAGCCGAACCAGCCGAACCACAGGATAAAGGTGCCCAGGGTCGCGAGGGGCAGGTTCGCGCCCGGCATCGGCGTCACCTTGCCGTCGGCCGTATATTTGCCCTTGCGCGAACCGAGCAGGATCGCGCCGGCTAGCGCCGCCCAGCCGCCGGTCGAATGCACAAGCGTGGAACCGGCAAAATCGCTGAAGCCCATGGCGTCGAGCCAGCCGCCGCCCCACACCCAGGAAGCCTGGATCGGATAGATTACCGCCGTCAGGACGATGACGAAGATCAGGAACGGCCAGACCTTGATCCGCTCGGCTATCGTGCCGGAAACGATCGATGCCGCCGTCGCGACGAAGACCATCTGGAAGAACCAGTCCGAAGGCACGGAATAGCCGCTGTCCACGACTGCCTTGAGCTGTTCGGGCGTCGCCTTGTCGCCGGCCGCGATCAACGCGGTTTCCGCCGCCGACGGGTCGTAGAACAAGGCCAGGTTGCCGAAGATGCCGCTGACGATCCAGCCGCCGTCGCCGGGATACATGATCGTGTAGCCGATGAGGTAGAACATCAGCCCGGCAAGCGAGTAGAGCGCGATATTCTTCAGGCAGATCGCCGCCGTGTTCTTCTTCCTGACCAGCCCGGATTCCAGCATGGCGAAACCGGCGGCCATGAACATCACCAGCACACCGTGGATCAGGAAGGAGAACGTGTTGAAGATATACTGCGACTCCGCCGATACCTCAGCCAGCGCAGGCGATGCGAACGCCGCGACTGGCGCAGCGGCACCGAGCGCCAGCGCCATCCGGCGCCAGCCCCGGGTCGATTTGGATACGGTCATTTTTCCCCCGATTTCTAGAGCGCCTCGGCGCCGGTTTCGCCGGTGCGGATGCGAACGGCCGACTGCACGTCCATGACGAACACCTTGCCGTCGCCGATGCTGCCGGTCTGTGCGGTTTCGATGATGGTCTCGACGGCCCGGTCCGCGACCGGGTCGTCCACGACCGCCTCGACTTTGACTTTCGGCAGAAAGCTGATCGCGTATTCCGCGCCGCGGTAGATTTCCGTGTGGCCCTTCTGCCGGCCGAATCCCTTCACTTCCGAGACGGTCAGCCCGGTCACGCCAACGGCGGACAGCGCTTCGCGCACTTCGTCCAGTTTGAAGGGCTTGATGATCGCCATGACCAGTTTCACAACGACTCCCCCTTAATGGCTGTAGCGCCTTCGCATTTGCGAAAACGCGCGATATTGGTGAAAGAGCAAGAATCATGCCAAAAGATTAAATTTATCTGAAAACATTGGAAAACAGCGGATTTTCTGCTCAATCGGCGAATGATGCGCTGCAAAAATGCATGGTGGTTGTGAACAAAAAATAGGCGATATGGAATACTGCATAATAAATACGCATATAAGCTGGCGGACGATTTAGCCGTGGACCGCGCCCGGGCGAAGCGCCACATCTGCCCGGATGGCTGCGCGCAGCTCACACAGGCAGAAAACCGCGCCGGACGTTGTCGTGGTCGGCGGCGGCATGGTCGGCGGCGCGTTGGCGCTGGCGCTGGCAACCGGCGGCCTCGCGGTTACCCTGGTCGACCGGACGCCGCTGCCGGCGATGGCTGCAGCGCCTTACGACGGACGGGCCTCGGCAGTCGCCTACGCGTCGCAACGGTTGCTGGCGCAGATCGGCCTGTGGCAGCAGGTCGAGCACGCGGCCGAGCCGATCCTGGACATCCGGGTTTCCGACGGCGCGTCGTCGCTGTTCCTGCACTACGACCATCGGGATCTCGGCGCGAAGATGGACGGCGCGCCCTTCGGCTGGATTGTCGAAAACGGCGCAATCCGCCAAGGCTTGGCGACGATGCTCGAGGCCGCGCCCGGTGTGCAGGTCCTGTCGCCGGCCCGGGCCGTGCGTTTGACGCCCGGCGATCCGCTCGCTGAACTGACGCTTGACGACGGATCGGTTCTGGCCGCACCGCTGGTCGTCGCCGCGGACGGCACCGATTCGCGGCTGCGCGGTCAGGCCCGCATTGCTGCCGTGCAGTGGCGCTATCCGCAGGACGGCATTGTCTGCACCATGGGCCATGAAGCGCCCCATGACGGCATCGCCCACGAACGCTTCCTCCCGGCCGGCCCGTTCGCCGTTCTTCCGATGACCGATGCACCGGACGGCACGCACCGTTCCTCGATCGTCTGGACGGAGCGGGAGAAGCGCGCGCCAGGCATGATGCACCTGTCCGACGCGGCGTTCGGCGCGGAAATGCAGCGCCGCTTCGGCGATTGGTACGGGGCCGTGCGGGTCCTGGGCGGGCGCTGGCGCTATCCGCTGCGGCTGCTCCACGCCGAGCGCTATGTCGGGCCGCGCTTCGCCCTGATCGGCGACGCCGCCCACACCATCCATCCGATCGCCGGCCAGGGCCTGAATCTGGGCTTGCGCGATGTCGCGGCGTTGGCCGAGGTCGCGGTGGACGACCGGCGGCTCGGCCTCGATCATGGCGGGCTAACGACGCTGGAGCGCTACGAACGCTGGCGGCGGCCCGACAATGTCAGCCTGATGGCCGCGACCGACGGCCTGAACCGCCTGTTCTCCAACGATATCGGGCCGGTTCGTCTGGCGCGGGACGTCGGGCTGGCGGCGGTCGAGCGCCTGCCCGGGCTGAAGCGCCTGTTCATGCGGCATGCCATGGGCACGGTCGGCGATCTGCCCCGCCTGCTGCGTGGCGAGGCGCTGTAGCCGGCGGCCGGGCCGGAGCGTGTCCGCATTGGATGGAGCCGCGCCGATATGGCGCCCCTCGATACGGCGCGCAAGCGCGCCTGCTCGGGATGAGGAGAAAAGTGTTCGAGATACTCCACACCCCTCACCCTGAGTAGCCGCGAAGCGGCGTATCGAAGGGCCCGCTTGAAACGGAGAGGCACTACGGCTCGCGGCTGAGACCCTGCTCCTTCAACGCCTCGAGATAGCGCTGCCAGATGGCGTCCCTGTTACGGCCCAGGCCGTACAGATAGGACCAGCTGTAGATGCCGGTATCGTGCAGGTCATCGAATTCGATCTGGATCGCGTAGTTGCCGACCGGCTCGATGTTCAGGATGCCGACATGCCGGCGGCCGGGTACGATCTTCTTCTCGTCGGCGCCATGGCCCCGGACTTCGGCAGACGGGCTTTCGACGCGCAGGAGTTCGGCCGGATAGGTAAAGGTCGCGCCGTCCTCGAAGGTGACGGTCAGGCGCTTCTCGGCCCGGTCGAGATCGATTTCCGTCGGCCAGACCCGGGTGCCGTAGGTCGGTGCGCCGCTCATTCCTCGACCGACAGGGCGCGCGCCTCGTCCTGCAGCATGATCGGGATGCCGTCGCGGATCGGGTAGGCGAGGCCGGCCGCTTCCGAGATCAGCTCCTGGGCCGCGGCATCGTATTTGAGCGGCTGGCGCGTGACCGGGCAGACCAGGATTTCCAGCAGCTTCGGATCCACTTTCGGGCTCTCTCCGGCGGCCGGCTCAGTCATCCTCTATTCTCCCCGCCGCCCCAAAATCGTCCGCTAATTGATCCGGTCGGGCGCCGGCGCGCCGGCGCTGTCCATGGTCAGCATGGAAATGATCAGTTCGGCCCGCCCGGTCAATGAGGGGCACTGTAGCAGAGCCTGCTTCTCCAGCGGCGAGAACGGGCAGACCATCGCGACGATGGCGATCAACTCACCGGTCGCGGTCTTGTCGATGGCGTCCCAGTCGGCGCCCAGCTGCCGGGCCGCCAGATAGGCTTTCAGGGCGCCGGCGAGCGCATCGCGGTCAATCCCGGCGCTGTCCTGGGGGCCGAAATCGCCGGCCCACGGATCGTAATCGGGCCGGACCCGCCGGTAACCGTTGTGCAGCGCCAGTTCCTCGGCAACGCCGAAGCGGCACAGGCCGCGCAGGCCGACCAGGTAGCGGCCGTCGCCGGTTTCCTCGAACGAAACGATGCGGCCGGCGCAGCCCAGATCGTGCAGCGGCGGATGGTCGTCCGCCACGGCCTGCTCGGGCACTTTCGGCTGGATCATGCCGATGGTCCGGTGGCCGGCCAGGGCGTCGTCGACCATCGCCAGGTAGCGCGGCTCGAAAATGTTCAGCGGCATCCGCGCGCCGGGCAACAGCAACGCTCCCTGCAGCGGGAACACCGGGATCGGCGCGGGCATGTCGGCGACGGAAGCGGGTCGGGACGTCGAGGGGCGGGGCATCGGCTCGCAGGGGTTGCTCCGGCTTACATTGGCCCGCCCCGGACAAGATGCAAGGGCGGGAAACAAAGCCGGGCCGTGAAATTAGACAGACCGGTATATCTTTTGAAAAAAATTGATTCCGGGGTCGACCAACCGCGGAAATCCGCCATTTTGGCGGAATTCGGTGACACAAAAGATTCTTATGTAGGATTAATTCCTTAGTTCGGCCGATCCGGCTACGGGCGTACATTACCGGTCGTCCGACGGGCTGCAGGCGCACCTGTGGCGTTGGTAAAAGGAACATAGGCACGAGATTCCAAAAAATCAAGAAAATAAATCAAATTTTCGCACAAATTCTACAAAAAATCCCAACAGCCATATCGAGCGCCCTGCGAAACGGCCGGTCCACCGCAACAAATCCTCCCTCCCCGTACATTCCTCAGCGAAAGGCCGCGCGCGTCCGACGGCATTTTACCTCCCCCTCTTCAGAGGGATTCCTCTGCGAAACGGGCGAGCCGCGCGCAATGCCCCCTCCCCCCGACCCCCTCCCCCGGAGGGGAGGGGGAGCTTCGTTCCGGAAACGCCGCGCCAAAGCCGAAAACCGTCGCAATTCCAAGACATTGCCCCCCTCCCCTTGGATTCCTCTGCGAAATTCCCGGGGAAGGTTTTGTCGGGAGCGGATCGGGTATTTTCCGGCAGCTTTGGGTATCGATCAGGGTGTTCGATCCAG
>Ga0209021_1000564_pt1 | contig 44993 bp, 42 predicted proteins | sample PinacodermFT_FD_187299 | JGI IMG/M metagenome (GOLD analysis project Ga0209021, IMG submission 187299) | Host-associated microbial community of the marine sponge Aplysina aerophoba from Gulf of Piran - sponge pinacoderm, lysed by freeze-thaw... | ecosystem: Host-associated > Porifera > Sponge >... | reverse complement strand
CCGCGCATCACCTCGACGCCCTCGCGCTCCCGTCCCTCGGCGTCCCGCTCGCCGACGAGATACTCGACCGCCGCCTTGGCGGAGCCCTTGCCGTGCGGCAGGAACTTAACGAGCATCGGCGTCCTCCTCGCCGATGCGCGCGACACGGAGCAGCGCTCGCTCGAACGACACGAGGTGGGCGATCACCGAGACGGCCTCGGCTGCCGAGGCGTGTGTGTTCGCCCACCGCGCAAGCTGGTTCAGGTTGTTGCCGATGCGCGCGATCTGGCGGGTCCGTTCGCGCTCGACGGCGCGTGCGGGCGCGGTCCACGTCCGCGTTTGCGCCATCGCCCGCCGCAACAACTCGGACGGCGACACCCCCGCCGCCGCCGCCTTGTCCCGCCAGGCGGCGTGTTCCGCGGGCGTGACCCGGGCGGCGACCATCACGGTGCGATGCTCACTCATGAGCGCACCGGAGACGGGGTTCGGGGCGCGGTTTCCCGCGCCCGCCCGCTGATCCGTCAGCGACGCGGAAGGCCGGGGGGTTTAGGGGGGCGCAGCGTCGTCCTTGCCAAGCCATAGTGTTCAAACACTGCGTCGCCAGCTTACGCATACCAAGAGCGTCAGCCAGCCCCGGGCTCCGGGTATTCTGGGTCGGCGGAATCTCCATACCCGTACACGGAGAAGCCCGATTCCGGCTGTGTCAACACCTTGGATCCAGGCGATTTCCCAAGGGTTCCAGCACCGTCCCGGAGTCGGATCTGCCTCCGGCGACGCTACCTTCATCGCCTGCCGACGAGCGTTTTGGCGACGCTTCGCCCCAGTAGCCGGATTGGGCGGCGCGCATCGATTGGCGGAGGCCCTTCGGAGGCTGGGCGCGGTTTCCTTTCCGAGGCAGAGGCGGGAGTATCGGCAGTTCGCCTCCGCGATCCCGAATCGTCCGTGCCGGCCAACCTTGCAGTGCGGCGATCCTACACGCGACTGCACCAATCCTTTGATCGTGGTATCGTCGGAAGCTGGCGAGGTGCACCGGCGGGATCGCGGGTCTTACAGAACCCGGCCCCATTCCTCTCGGGCTAGGCACGCTTTGAAGGCGAGCCCCCCTTGATCGTTTGGGAAGCCCGGCGGATCGAGCTCAGACCGAGTAGGCGACGATTGCCATTAGTAGGCTATTCTAATTCGATTCGCCGACTCATTGATCGCGTCAAACCTCCTAAGAAAAACCGCGAGGTATCCTCATGTATCACGACCATCCGCAGCTTAGTCCTCCGCCCGACGACGCAGTCCTTTGGCGGTACATGGATTTCACGAAGTTCGTGTCACTGCTGGAAAAAAGCGCCCTGTTCTTCTGCCGACCCGATCAGCTTGGAGATCCGTTCGAAGGGTCCATATCGCCAGCGACGCCCCCTCTCCTCGCCGGGGAACTAAAGGTGGGAAGCCGGATCACCCAAGGCAACATCGATTTTCGACAGTTCGTGCGTATGGCTCGCGTGAACTGCTGGCACATGGGCGAGTTCGAATCCGAGGCGATGTGGCGGCTGTACACTCGGGAACGGGACGGGGTCGCGATCAAGACGGTCTTCGCTCGCTTCAAGGAGGCGCTCGTCGGCGAGGCGAGCGTCAATGTATCGCGGGTTTGGTATCGAGATTACCGGACCGAAAGGATTCCCTTCGGAAACGCGCTGTTGCCCCTCGTCCACAAGAGGATCAGCTTTCAGCACGAGCAGGAGGTCCGTGCCATCTATCTCCGAATTCCCGCGGAAGACGGGCAGGAAGACGCAGACGTTGGATACTGCGAGGTCGACTTACCGGGGCTCGTGGAAGAGATCGTTGTCGCTCCGTTCGCCAAGGATTGGTTCGTTGACTTGGTGCGATCCCTTGCGGAGCGCTATGGGATCGGCGACCGAGTTCGGCCGTCAACGTTGTCGGACGCCCCGACGTTCACTCTTCCTGTCCTGATACCGGAGACTGAGAAGCCCCGTTCGTAGTCCTGGGTGCAGGCAAACACGGCTCAACGAACGGGGGATGTGCGGGGCGTCGAAACGTCGCGAACGCCAGCTCGACACCCCTTTCGCAACCACGCGAGCACGCAGCTTGGCTCGTGCGGTACCCCGAATCATATCCATGGCCGCGACCGTCTCGTTCTGATTGTATTCTGGTTGGCTCGTTTCCGTGAGCGGTTGGCGCGGACGAACCCGCGGCGACTGCCCATTGGTAAGGGGTCCCGAGGACAGTCGTTCCGGGAAATGGGCGGCCCCGAGGAGACCGACCACCCCCACGAGGTGGCGGAGGCGGGCGCTGGCATGTGGTTCGCAAACAGGTCGAGGCCGCTTGGCGCCGCACGGACCCGTTCGAGCGCCCGCGCGGTCCACGTTCGCGTCTGCGCCATCGCCCGCCGCAACAACTCGGACGGCGACACGCCCGCCGCGGCCGCCTTGTCCCTCCAGGCGGCGTGCTCGGCGGGCGTGACCCGGGCGGCGACCATCACGGTGCGATGCTCAGTCATGAGCGCACCGGAGACGGGGTTCGGGGGCGGCGCCCCCGCGCGTCCGCTGCTCCGGCAGCGGCGCGACAAGGCCGGGGGTTCGAAGGGGGGCGCGGCCCCCCTTGCCAGCCTTCCGTGTTCAACACGGAGTCGGCTGGCTTACCGGCCTTAGACGCGTCCGACGGGCTGTTCCCCGGCCGCCGCGAAGCGCGCCGGCTCATCGAACCGGGCCGGCCTCGGGGATCGCCCGCGCGACCTCGCCGCGCTCACCGGCCCGCGCGCCCTCGAACCGGCTCTCGGCGATGCGCTCGCGGACCCACTCGTCCACCTCGGCCTCGATCCATCCCACGGCCCGCCCGCCCAAGGCGACCGGTCGGGGGAAGCGTCCCTCTGCCAGCCGCACGTAGATCGTGCTCCGCGACAGGCCGGTGCGCTCCATCACCTCGGGCAGCCGCAGGAACCGGGTCGGAGGTTTCGTCCTCCGTTCCATCGTGTTCTCGGTCATCGTCCTGCTCCTCCTCGCTGTTCTCCACGTTCTCGCCGGTCCGGGGTCACGGGCGTCGAGGGGGATCGCGTCCACCGCCCGATGCCCCGTCCTGCTCGGCGATGAACGCGAGAATCCGGTCCGCCGTCCTCAGCGACGGCGAGCGGCCACGGCTGATCTGGCGCATCAGGTTCGGGTCGCCCAGCGCCTTCTTCCCGAACGCCGTCGGGCTCAGGCGCGAACGCCCGAGGAACGCGCTAACCCGCGATCTGAATAGCTCTTCCAGCGTCTCCATGCCTGAACGCTGGAGGATCATTTGGGACGGCGTCAACGGTCGGAAATTCCCTACTTTTCCACAGCCTTCCATGGCGTTCCGATGCCGTCCGCGACCCGTTCGCGGTCGCTGCCAGCGGCGTGGCGGGCCACCCCCATTGTCCGCAGCGGAACCACCGTCAATGGGTGTGGGAATGCTCCGGGGAGAGCCGAATTGCAGACTCGGGTTGCTCGCCGGGGATCGACCCCGGCTCGCCGTTTGGTGCCTAAACGCTGCGGACGCTTCCCGGGCAACCGCGGAAGCAGGCGGGCGAAGGACTACGTATCGTTCCCCAGATAGGCCGCCCAATCGTCCATGAGCCGTCGGCGGCGCTCGAACAGGTCGGTGCGTCGGTAGGCGGCCTCGACCTGATTGCGAACCACGTGCGCCAGCGCCGCCTCCGCCACCTCGCGGGGGTGGTCGGTCTCCTCGGCGGCCCAGTCTCGGAACGACGACCGGAACCCGTGGGGCACTGCGTCGATCCCGAGCCTCTTGAGGAGTCTGGACAGGGCGGTATTGGAGAGTGGCTTTCCACGCATCGGGAACGCGAGCGGACTTCCACGGCCCAACGCCCTCGCCTCTCCGAGGATCTCCAGCGCGCGACGACCGAGCGGCACCCGGTGCTCGCGGTTCGTCTTCGTGCGCGGGGCCGGAATGGTCCACACGCCATGGTCCAGGTCGATCTCCGACCAAGCGGCCCCCCGGACCTCGCCGCCGCGCGTCGCCGTCAGCACGAGGAACTCGAACGCCAGCTTCAAGACCGGCTTCGCGTTCGAGGCCCACACCTTGGCGGTCGCGGACGCGACCTCGGCGTGCGGCAACGCCTTCATGCGTTTCACGGTGTAGCTCTGCGCGCCGAGCGCCGGGCCGATCCGGTCGCACGGGTTGTCCAGCCGCATCTCCATCGCCACGGCCCATTGCAAGACCGCACGGATGCGCTGGCGCAGCTTCCGGGCGGTGGTCGCCTTCTCGTGCCAGATCGGGGCCAAGACCCCGATCAGGTCGGCGCTCGTCACCTCCGAGACCGGTATCTCGCCGATGCGCGGGAAGGCGTGGCGCTTCATGCTGGCCAGCCAAATCCGCGCATGGTGGGGTGAGCGCCAGCCCGGACTCAGTTGATCCCGGAGCTTCCGCGCCGCCTCGGCGAAGGTGGGCATCGACTCGGCCCGGCGCTTCTCGGACAGGGGATCGCCGCCCTCGCGGGCCAGCTTCCGGTTCGCGAACGCCTTCTCGCGGGCTTCCTTCAGGGAGACCAGAGGGTATCCGCCAAGCCCAAGCTCGGTTCTCCGGCCCCGGATCGTCAGGCGCTGGATCCAACCCCGGCTGCCCGTGGGCCGGACATCGAGGTAGAGGCCGTTCCCGTCGCAGTACCGTCCGGCGCGGCTCACGTTGCGGACGAAGGCGGGCGTGAGCGCGTTGTGCGGATGCCGCCCGCGCGGCTTGCGTTTCGGAAGTCGTTTCGGGAGCGTCATACCTACCATTATACATACCAGCTAATGGCGGATGCAAGGGGACGCCATGGAACGTCGGTGCACCGTGTGAAGCGCTTGGCGTCGCCACTAACTTACGATATGCCAGGCTGTTATGTACGTCAGAGGACTTCTCTGGAATACCGGATCGTGTGTAGGCCTGTTGCCAGAACGGTTCGCGCGACTTGCCGAAGAGCTGGTTGATGAGCGACGCGACGCCGTAGGCCATCGAGTAGGAATCCAGCAGCGGATCGTCGAGCGGATTCCACTGCCACGAGCCGCCGAGCCCGATCTCCAGGTAGTCGTCCTCTCGGCCGGCTTCGCCCAGGATGCGCCGGACCTGGTGGCAGAAGTCGCCCTTGACTTCGAGCACGAGCGCGCCCGCACGGCGGCGCGGATCGTCCGCTTGCCAGGTGAGCAGCTGCCGGGCGAACGGGTACATGCAGGCGGTCGTCTTGCCGGTGCCGACGGCCCCGACGACGAGGATGCCGGTATACAGTCCCTTCTCGGGGACGACGAGCCAGGACGGCCGCGCGCTCTCGGTGGCGACCGTGGGGTGGTGCAGTTCGCCGACGACGAGCGACGGCGCGTCGTCGGTGGGCGAGTTGGGCCAGTCGGGAAGCTGCCCGCGCGCTCCGCGTCCTCTTCGCGGCTGGAGCCAGACCCGTGAGACCGAGAGCATGATGCTGCCGGCCAGGAGCACGGCCACGCCGGGCGCGAGAAAATGCCAGAGGTGGATCGCGCGGTGCAGGCCGGGATCGTGGTGGGCGATCAGGTCGAGGTACGGGTTGCCGCCCGGACCGGGGAACGGCGCGACGAACGCGCGCCAGGCGAGCGCCGTCAGCGCCAACCCGATGAGGACGAGCGTCCACGGCGTCATCGGTCCGACACCCTTCCCGGAGGGATCGATGCTGCGGGAGCGACCCCTGGAGGGCGGAGGGGCGAGTGGTGTGAAAACACACTCGCCGCTACGCCGTACCGAGCCTTCGGCGAGGGGGGTCGCTCCGGTCACGGCCGCCTGCTCCCGAGCGGCACCGCCGCTCAGGCGGCCGTGATCCAACTGCAAAACGGCCAGCGACATCCGGAATCGGGTACGTGCACCGTCCCGGGTGCGGTCCCGTGCACCGCCACTCCCCGTGTCTGATGGGGCATCGCCGCACGGGACGAGGATCCGGCAGCCGGCGGTCAATACATGTCTCCGGAAACCCGGCGCGAACGCCACGTGGCGAAGCCGTCGATGGCCGTTCGAGGGCGGGCGGACCCGAGCCGGTCCTCCAGTTCGACGATCCGTACCAGGCAGCCCTGGAGCCCGCCAAGCTCCTCGACCAGCGTGTCGTCCATGCCCCGGACGGCCCGCTTGATCCGGGTGATCTCCTCGCGGATGCCGTCGACGGATTCGACCGGTCCGGTCGCTTCGGCCCAGCCGCGCATGACCCTCCGCGCCCGCTCCGTTTCCCGATCCCTACGGACGACGGCGACGACCTCGACGGACCGGCCCTGCTGCGTGAGCGCACGCCAGAGCCCGCGGTGCGCGGCTCCCCAGGAGCGGAGCGCGGTCGAGGTCTCGTGACCCGGATCGACGTAGACGAACAGCGCGCGGCCCGAGTCGAGCGCGATGGGCAGCTTCAGCGGGAAGTGGCGCCGGGTCGTGCCGCCGGCTCCCCGGTACACCTTGACGGGCATCAGCGCGCGGTCGATCCCGAGCGCGTCGAACGCGCCGACCTTCTCGTCCTCGGTCGGCAGCCACGGGAGCCCCGTGTGCCCGATCACGTAGTCGAGCGACAGCAGGCGGCGCAGGAGCACCTCGGTCGAGGCGGCACGGCGGTGGCGGATGTGCTCCGCGCCGAGCGCGCGGTAGAGGCTCCGGGCGTAGACCCGGCAGACCTTCCGGCCCTCGACCGTCTCCTCGGCGGCCAGGTTGCGATCCGACATGGCCCGGACGAACCGGCGCGCCGTGCCGCGGTGGATCCCGAGCCTGCCGGTGAGTTGAGCGCGCGTGAACACGCCGCTGTGCAGGCAGACGAGCGCGATCCACTCGGCCTTCCTTCCCTTCCAGCCGAACGGCTCCAGCGCCTGTTCGCGCCCTTTGAGGTGCGCGATCACCTGGAGTCCTCCGTGACGAGCGCCCGGTCGGCTTGGAGGTAGGTGATGAGGATGCCCATCGGGTTGTGGACGACCAGTTCGGGCGGGATCGACTCGAGGAACTCGAACCGGAGCGCGACGGACCAGCGCTCGCGCAGGACCTCCTGTCCGCCCGCGAGATGCACGAGCTCGAAGTCGGCCGTGGCGCCGTGCGGCGGCTCGGGCGAGGGGTGGATGCGGAGCACGACGCGCTCGACCTGGCGTTCGGTCTCGGCGGTCCCGGCCGCGACGCTCGCGACCTCGTCGCCGTCGCTGGCGAACGCGGCGTTCGCGAGTTCGGTCGACAGGAACCGGAGGCTCCGCGTCCAGTACTCCTGGACGGTCACGCGGCGGCGCGAGTGGAAGTCGTTGACGAACCGGTTCAGGAAGTACTTGGTCGTCGGATCGAGCGGATCGGCCTGGGCGGTGGCGGCCTCGTAGGCGAGCGCCTCCGCGCGGCCGACCTCGTCGACCCGCACCACGATGGGCTTGGGCGGCTCGGTGCCCGCGATCCGAAGCAGGACGAACACGCCGAGGACGCAGCTCGCGGAGAGGAAGATCAGGATCGTCCGCAGCTTCCGGTTGGCCTGCACGACCTCGCCCCATATTTCGGCGTACTCGCGGCCGGCGTTCCTGTCTCGTTTCATATGTGCATCTCCTAGCGGCTTCAGACGGGCGGCTTGGCGGGGACGGCGGCCTTGCTGGCGCCCTGCATGACGAGTGCGATGAACCCGGACCCGGCGGAGCCGGAGCCCGAGACCAGCATCGAGGCGAGTTCGCCGACCTTGAGTCCGGCCCAGAGGCCGGAGACGACGAGCGGCATGAGGACGACGGCCCAGAGCCAGAGCTCGCCCGCGTCGGCGGTGCCGGTGCCCATGAGGGCCTCAGCGTAGGTCGTGATGTAGCCGAGCCCGACGCCCATGAAGACGCGCAGCACGGCGCCGGCCACGACGCCGTAGAGCGTGTAGACCAGGAGCGTGCGGAACCATCCCCAGAACAGGAACGAGAGCGGCTCGAAGAGCAGGAACGCGATGAACACGGGACCGAGCAGGATCGCGATGGCGATGGCGACCTGCGCCCAGATGACCTGCGCGTAGGTAATGCAGAACAGCGCCAGCAGGCAGACGACGAGCGAGGCGCCCATCCCGACCGAGACCAGCGAGGAGAAGATCACGGTCACGCCCGATGTCAGGATCGAGAGCACGTTCCCGCTCGACCAGGCTGTGCTCAGGTGCGTCGAGTACGCCTGCACGAGCGCGGCCATCTCGCCGTATCCGGCCGACACCACGTCGGAGAGGAACAGGTTCTGGAGCCAGGCGCCGCCGGCCGCGATGGTGGCCGGGAACGTGAGCCCGACGCCGGGGATCGGCACGATGTAGTAGTGCAGCATCGTGCGGGGGATGGCGATCCCGATCACGAGCTTGATGATCTCCCAGGGCTGGAACGTGCCGCTGAACGCGATCTTGAGGCCGGTCCAGGCGACCATGACGGCGGCGAGCCCGCCCCAGAGCTGGAGCCCGAGCGTGTGCACGTCGGGCGCCGCACCGCCGACCACGGTGTCGAGCACGACGTCCAGGAAGCTCTTGAAGTCCTGGAGTTGATCGTCGGGGATCTGCGTGGGGACGTTCGGGTCGATGGACTGCTGCATGGCGGACGCCCCCTAGTTGCTGCCCGCGTAGAACGACGGGATCTTGAGAAGCAGCCCGTCGCGGAGCGCGGTGCGGTTCCGGGAAGCGGCGCCGCGGAGCGTGCCCGCCATCGCGTTCGCGCGGGCCCGGCTCTCGCTCCACGCGGCGAGTTGTTCTAGCCGCGCGAGTTCGGCCAACTGCGCCCGGCTGGCCTCCTGGGCGGCCTGGTGGGCGAGCACCTGGGCGACGCCCGCGTTGATCCGGCCCTGGCTCAGCGCGGCCGCGACCTCGGCCTGCTGGAGGGCCGTGTTGGACAGGTTGCCGTTCGCGGTCAGTCCGGCGAACGAGCCCTGCGCGCTCTCGATGGTCTCGCTGAGCTCTGCCGCCGCGTCGAGCGTCGCGTAGTCGAGGACGCGCTGTTGGTCGGCGGCTTCGCGAGCGCGGCGATAGTCTTCGGCCGCGCGCGCCGCCGCCGCGGGCGGCTGGTCGCGGAACAGCGCGAGGATGTCGGATTCGCTCACCCGGTCGGCCGTGTTTCGGGCGCTCCGCCAGAGTCCGGTGAACGAGCGGCCGCCGCTCCCCATACCGCGAACGGCATCGACCGTCTCGCGGGCCGCGCCCCGGAAGTCCGATCCCCAGGAGAGTCCGTCGCGCACCAGTCCGACGGGCTCGGCCGCGAGCCGGGAGAACGGCTGGAGCAGCGCGTCGATCTCGCCGCGCGCGGCGCGCTCCATGTGGTCGAGCTGGTCCTCGAGTTCGGAGAGCTGGCGGGCCATCGACCGGATCTGGCTGACCTGGTGCGAGATCTGCCTGATCTGATTCGCGATGATCGTGGCCCGCTGGACCCAACTGCCGAAGTCGAACTGGGCAGTCGCGGGCGCGGGGCTCGCAAGGGTGAACAGCGCAAGGAAAACAGCGGGGGCGAGGATGCGGTGAGGCATGGGAGAGTCCTTTCGTGTCATCGATGTGTGGTGGGGGTTGGGACCAGTGCGTCCGCCGTGAACCAGATGCGGAGCCGGTGGCCGGCGCGGATCGTGATCTCGGGCATCCGGTTCAGGAACCGGTCGAGGACGGAGGTGGCGCTGCCGCCGAGCCCCTGGCCGATGCCGGCCCGAAGGCCGTAGGGCGAGGCTCCGGCCAGCGTGAGTCCGCTCAGCGCGCCGACCGCGCCCGCGGCCGCGAACGTCGAGAAGTAGTGGCGGCTCACCTGGTCCTTCAGCGCGCCCTCGCCCGCCTGGTTCAGACCCGCGAACTCGAGGTCGATCCAGCTTCCGCCGGGCATCAGCAGCCGGTGGAACGCGACCGCCAGCCGGCTCTGGTCGCGGTTCTGCACGGCCCGGGCGGTGCCGGCGACACGCGCGCCGCGCGGAACGAGGACCCGTTGCCGGTCCGCCGAATACAGCGGCACCGACACCATCGCGAGCACGGGTCCGGGGAACTCGCCCGAGAGTTGGGTGAGCAGCACGGCTTCGAGAAACGAGCCTTCCCGGATCCGCTCCCAGCCCGGCGGGTCCAGCGGCCGGACGCTGAGGGTCGGGTCCGCCGGGCCGGGCGTGCGATGGCCCTCCGATACAGCTTGCGGCGAGCCGGGCGCGAGCCCCTCGGCCGCCAGCCCCGCCCGCATCTCCGCCTCGAGGGCGGCGACGGACTGTCCGAAGGACGCGAGCATCGCGTCGAGTGCGGCCTCGGGCGGCTCGGGCTCAACCGGCGACGGACGGGCGGCGTCGCGCGGCTCGTTCGGATCCCTATAGGTCTGGGCGACGGGGACCGAGCGAAGCGAGCGCGTCCGCCGCTCGATCTCTTCAAGCCGGAGCGCCTCGCGAAGCTCGTACTCGGCCGGGACCATGCCGGCGGCCCCGTCTCCTCGGCCTCCCGGTCCGCGCTCGCCGCTTCCGGCTCCGCCTTCGCCTCCGGCACCGGCCGTCTCGGCCTCGGCCCGGCGGCGTTCCCTGTCTGCGCGGGCGTCATCGGCCGCCGCCTGCTGGGCATGGCGCTCCGCCTCGGCGCGCAGCCGTCCCTCGAACGAGCGGCCCGCGCGGTCGTCCACGGCCTGCGCCTCGAAGGGAGCGGGGGCCATCGGGTCCTCGTCGGGACCCGTGAGCGACGACGAGAACAGCATGCCGGCGACGAGCACGCCGATCAGCGCGATCCCCGCCTTCGTGATGATGCCGCCAGGCAGCGCGCCCTTGGGCTCCTTGATCCACTGCTTCCAGCGGCTCATCGCGCGTCCCCGGGCTCGAACCGCCAGGCCGTCCGCTCGTCCCCGATCTGGAGCCAGCCGTCGCCCAGCACGCGGCGGGCGACGTACAGCCCGTCCTCCGTCAGATCGAACGCGACCAGGCTCGGCTCGCCGTCCCGCAGCTCGTAGAGCGCCGGCGCCTCCTGGGCGCGAGAGCGCAGATACGTGAACTGCCCATCGTGCCACATCGCCTCGACGAGGAACGGACGGCGCGAAGCGTCGCGGTCCAGCCGGTACTCGAACGCGAGCCGGGTGGGGTAGGAAGCTCGGAACGCCTCGATCTCCGCGTCCGCCGCAGCCTGCGCGCTGCGCGCCGCCTCGGCCGCTTCGGCGGCCATCTCCCGGTATGCGGCGACCTCGCTCCGGGCGACGAACGCGGGCGCGCCTGCGCCTGGCATGCCCGCGGCATCCGGTCCGTCTTCGACCCGGACGACCAGGTGCGGGGGTTCGTCGCCGTGCTCCGAGACCAGAAACGAGTAGATGCGGCCCGACTCGCAGACGAGCGCGACGTTGGTCGCCGCGTCCTCGGCCAGTGGCTTGAGGTACGCGACGTTGGCCGCGCCGGTCAGGTGCCAGTACTCCGAGTCGCCAGCCACGAAATCGAGGATGCGCTCGGAGGCCGGGAGCACGATTACCGTAGTATGGCGCACGCGCGCGCGTATGCCGTGGATCCGGTCCTGGCCGTCCTCGGCGGCCGGCACGCGGAGGAAGGTCGCGTCCTCATTCCGCTTCTCAGCGGCCTTGTGTTCCTGGGCGGCCACGGGGTACGCGGCCAGCAGAAGCGTCAGTACGGCGGTGACGATCGGTAGCCTCATGGCGTCATGTCCTCCTTGGGGTAGTGGGTTGGGGATTGGGGTTCGCCAGGACTTCGAGCGCCTTGGCGAGGCCGTGTCTCTGGACGGCCTCGGCGCGCCTCTCGGCGTCCAGCGGCGAAGAGGTGTAGAGCCAGTAGCTCTCCGGATCGACTTCGAGGCGGAGCACGGCCGCCTCGTCCGGGCGCCGGAGATACAGTTCGCGCTTGGGCGTCAGCTCCCGGATCCGCCCGACCTCCGAATCGTTCAGCCGGAACAGGTCGCCGACCCCGTCCGGCAACTCGGGGTTCGCGAGGAACAGCTTCGTCGGGATCGACTCCAGCAGCGCCGATGCGCCGGACGTCCCGGTCATGTCCACGGCCGACTGGGTCGCGAGCACGAGCGCGGCGTTCTTCTTGCGCCACGTCTTGGCCGCCTCGGCCAGGTAGGCGAGCACCGCCGGGTCGGCCAGGTAGCGCCACGCCTCGTCGACGACCATCAGCTTGAGCCGCGCGGCTTCCCGGGGGTCTTCGATCTCCAGCCGCAACCGTTCGAGCAGGTAGGCGAGCGCGGCCTCGCACAGATCCGCGTGCTCCGCCGCGCCCGCCAGGTCGATCACCTGCCAATCCCGGAACTCGAGGTCGGCCCCGCCGACCGGCGCGTTGTCGAAGAACCGGCCCCAGACGCCGTCGCCGGTCCAGCGGCTGAGCGCCGGCCACATGGCGGCCGGGAGGGAGCCGGTCAGCACGCCCAGCGTGCGGCGCTCGGCGCCGAGCGCGTACAGGTCCTCGATCCGAGAGCGGATCTCGCTCGTGTCCGCGCCTGTCGGCTCGTAGCCGCCGAGCCTCAGCAGGCGGAGCACCCAGCCGGTGAGGAACTGAAACGTGCGCGTGCCCGCGGGCAGCGCGAACGGCTGAAGCTTGAGCCCGGTCTCGGCGTCGCCCGCGGGCGTGAGTTCCAAGTAGTGGCCCCCGAGGAACCGGGTCAGCCAGCGGTACGAGCCCCCGAGGTCCAGGATGAGCACGCGCGGATCGTACTTGAGCGCCTCGACCAGGAGGAAGTTGAGCGCGAAGCTCTTGCCCGAGCCCGTCGCGCCCAGGATCAGCGTGTGGCCCACGTCGCCGCGGAACAGGTCGTAGTGGTACGCGGTGCGCCAAGGCGTCTCCAGCACCGCGAGCGACCCGCGGTCCAGGTGCCTGCACCGGGCCGAGCCCCGGGGCGGCCCGAACACGGGCGCGAGGCAAGCCGCGAGGCCGGCCGAGACGAACACCGTCCTCACCTGCCGCTTGCGGGGCTGGGCGGGCAGACGCGAGAACCAGACGGGCAGCTGGCCGTAGCCCTCGCGGACGGCCTTCGCGTCATGCGCGGCGAACAGGCGGCGCACGTCGCCGTCCAGCCGCTCGATCTCGTCCAGTTCGCCGTGGAGCGCAACGGTGAGCGTCGCGTCGCCGTAGGCCACGCCGTCGGCTTCGAGTTCGACGAGCGCGGCGCCCAGCCGGTCCGACTCGACCGCGGCGGCCGAATCGACCATCGCCGACGCCGTGCCCTCGGTCTCCTGCACGTGCGCCATCATCGAGTAGCGGCGCGAGAAGTAGTGACGCTGCGCGCCCCGGATCCGGCGCCTGGCCGCTTCCACGGTCCACGGCCGCCATTCGAGCGAGACGGTCAGCGTCGCGTCGAGGCAGTACAGGTCCCGGAGCAGGTTCGCGTGCGCCTGCCCGGGTGGCGACAGCAGCGAGTAGAGGATCACCGGCTCGCCGTCGAGCCTCAGGTGACTGCGCTCGGCTTCCAGCTCCGACAGCGCGAGCCGCCAGTTCATGCCGCTGCCCGTCGCGCCGTCCCACGGCGTGCCGGGGCGGTTGATGAGTGCCGACAGAAGCCGGGACGCGTCGGCGGCCCCCAGCATCTCGATGGGCGTGTGCTCGGCCACGAGCGAGCGGCCCGCCTCGACCATCGCGCGGAACCGGTCCGCCGCCGCCTCGATCTCGGACGCCAGGTACGTCGGCGCGCCCTTCTTCCGGCGCTTCCGCAGCCGGGCGAGCCGGGCCAGCGGTCCGGACCGCGTGCGCCTAGCCACCGGACGGAGAGCGGACCCGAGCGACCAGACGACGTAGGCGTCGAGGCGCTGCACGCGGCGGTCGAGGAACGCGGCGCGCTTCCGCTTCGAGACGGCCGCGATATCGGAGCCATTCTCTTCGCTCCCCCGCGCGATGGCCGCCGGGCGCCGGAGCAGATAGAAGTAGAGGCGCGCGCTCGGGTCGAGACCCGACAGCAGGCGCTGCCAGAGACCCAGCACCCGGTCGACCTGCTCCGGCGTGCGCCCGTCCACGGCAGCGGACCGCAGCCGTCCCGCCGCGATCAACTCGCCCGAACGCGCCAGGCAGGTGCGGCCATCGTCGAGCCAGCCCCAGTAGGGCAGCTCCTCGGCCAGCGAGCCCGCCGCCTCGTGCGCCCGAAGCTCCTCGGCGACCCTCACTCGCCGGCTCCCCGGACGTTCAGGTGCCACGGCTCAGCCGCCCACTTGCCCGGATCGAACCTGGCCGGGTGGCGCGACGCAGCACGGATCACCGCGAGCATCGCCGGGTCCCTCCGGCCGGCGAGCCAGCCCGCGCCGTAGCAGCCGGTGAAGATCACGCCGCCCGCCACCAGCGAGGCCGTCGCGTTCCACACCGAGACCGCGAGCGTCGCGCCCAGCAGGAACAGCCGCCGCTCGACGCCAAGCACCGTCAACGGCCGGTTCAGCGCCGCGTAGCCAGCCCAGCGAGTGAGACACCGCATCAGAACAGCCAGCCCAGGAAGTTCACTGCGCCCACGGCCATCCCGATCCCGAAGATGATCCCGGCCAGCGTGCGCTTGCTGCCGCCCTCGCCGAACGCGAACATCAGCCCGCCGACCACGATCGCGATCAGCGACAGCCCGCGCGCGATCGGTCCCGTGAACTGCGTCTGTAGCTCGTTCACCGCGTCCACCCACGGGCTCGTGCCCTGCGCCAGCAGCACACCCGGCGTCAGCGCCAGCAGCGCGGCCCAGGCCGCCGCCTTCAGCGTTCTCGACAACGTTCTCATTCGGTCTCCTCCTTTTGGGGTTCCGTTGTGGTGTTGGCGCCGGGGCGTCCCTCCCCGACCCGGTCGTGCTCGATCCGCTCATCCATCCATTCCAGGACCTCCGACTCGATCCAGCGCACCGCGCGCCCGCTCAGCCGGACCGCCCGGGGGAAGCGCCCGTCCGCCGACCAGTCGTAGATCGTGGTCCGCGACAGGCCGGTCAGCGCCTCGACTTCCGAGATCCGCAGGAAACGGATCTCCGGCTTCGTTCTCTCAGTCCTCCGGTCTCTACTCATCGCTTCGCTCCGGTTCGTCTTCCCGTCTCGCGCCGCCCGCCTCGTCCGCCTCAGCCGGGCCAGCCGGGCGTACCGAGCCATCGCAGCGGCCGGATCCGCCTCGTAGGCGGCCAGGAAGGCCAGAATCCGGTCCGCCGTCCTGAGCGACGGCGAGCGTCCCCGCTCGATCTGGCGCAGCAGGCTCGGGTCGCCCACCGCCATCATGCCGAGCGTCGTCGGGCACATGCCCGTGCTGCCCAGAAACGCGTTCAGCCGTGTGTTGAATTGCTCCTCCAGGGTCTGCATGAGAGCCGATCCAGCCGTGTCAAGGCCCGTAACGTTGAAAGGACCTTTTCCAGGAAGTCAACTCTTAGGAGATCTCCTAAGTGTCCGTGGTGTAAGTAGTTATCCGATGTTGTCCGGGACGCCCGGGAGCCCGCCGCCAGTGCGGCGGCGCACGCCCCCACGGGGCAGGGGGATGCGACAGCGGGGGGTGGCGTGCGAGGCTCGACCGACGGAGCCCGGCGCAGGTGCGACCGGTTCGGGACACGCGCCGGGCGGCGTGCCGGAAGCCGAGCGTTCGCGGGAAGGGGATGCCGTTCGCGAGGCCGGTCCGGCCGCTGGGAAGAGGACGACGCTAGTGGAGCTAGTCGATTCCCGGCCCGGAGAGGGATGGCGTTCGCGGACCGGCCGCGCGCTTCATGGCATGCGCGGCGGGCGGACGGCCCTACGGCGCCAGCAGGCCGACGTGTGCTGGTGCGGGGATGGCGGGACGGGAAGTCGGGGTTGCCGGTGACGGGGGCTCTACCGGACAACCCGGCACCATCCGGCCCCTCAAGAAGGCGCTGCTTGGTGCAACCCTTAAGCGGCCGGGCCGCGCGACACCTGCGCGCGCCCCGGCCGCTGTGGGCGTGGCTCCCCCGACGCACTCGGACCTCGCCGCGCACGTCGGGGGACCCATCTTGGTGGGGGTTGTCAGTTCGTGACGACCACGGCCCGGTACTCCGTTGGGTCCCGGAGCCCGTAGCCCTCACCCGTAACCTGTAGGACGCGGACCCGGTACATAGCGAACTGGTTGCGGTCCGGCACGTGGAACTGCATGAGGGGACCCGGCCGGAGAACGCCCGCCACGACGATCTGATGGCGCTCCCCTGTTCCGGATTCGTACAGCTCGAGACCGGAAGCCCGCACGGCGTCGATTGTCGGACCCTCCAACTCCAGCAGGCCGCCGATATCGGCTCTCGCTGCCGGCCCACTCCACTCGACCGTCAGGAAACCCGGATCCGGTACAGTGGCGGCCGGAGCGGTTGGCGCTATCGCATCACCGGTGCATGACCAGGTCATTGCGGTGGCAAGCAGCACGGTGAGCGCCCATCCGGCCTTGCCCGCCTGGCGACCCGTGCCGCGGACTCGCGAGCGTCCGCGGCGCCTGGAGCTCCCCCGGCGTCCGGCTGCCGCAGCCCCGACGAGGGCGGCGCCCGAAGTGGGACTGGAATCGGTAGGTGTCCCTCCGCACCGGGCTTCACCTCTTCGGCAGCGCTCGATCCAGGAGAGCAGGTCCCCGAGATCGTAGCCGCCGTTCCGGTTGCCCAGACGGTCGAGCGCGGCCTGCCGGGCCTCGCTGAGCGTCCCCTCACCGAACAGCGCCGCGGCGGCCTCGTCCGGGCTCAACCCGTCCGCTACGGCCAGCGCCTCGTCCGCGACAGCCAACGGGTCTTCCACCACGTCGCCGCTGGCCACGTCACCCGCGCTCGCCGACTGCCGCCAGTCCACCTTGTGGGCCGGATCGTGGGCCAGCCCGGCATGCGCCAGGTCTGCGGCCGCATCTGTCGCCTTCGACCTGATCGTGCCACCGTTGAGCCGTAGCGTGTTCGCGAGCACCGCGATCCCTTGGGTCGAGAAGTTAGGCTCCACCACCACGTGGGCGAACGTCATGTCGTCCCCTCCGCCACTCTCGTAGCTGGCCCACTTCTCGCCCCAGTGCGCCGGGTCCATGTCGATCTTCAGCTGCGGCGTGCCCGTCACCTCCACCGGCTGGCTGAAAGTCAGCGTCACGCGAATCGTATCGCCCAAGACATAGGTGCTGTCCGCGCCGGCGTCCGATGACACCTTCACGCCGGTCGCCTGCGGCGCCGACGCCCCTTGGATCGTCGCCGAGGGGGAGTTCGACAGCGGTCGACCGTCCGGCGTGCAGATCGCGGCTGCGGCGGAGCAATCGGTCGTCGCTGCCAGCGTCACGGTCACGTCCTCGGACGAGAGCGGCCGCACCGTGATGATCCAGCGCTGGTTCTGGTTCTGCGCCGCGCGGCGCGCGTGCGTCACTCGGCCGTTCGTCGCACTAAGCGCCTCGTCCCTGAGCTTCTTGTAGGGCAGCTTCCCCGGGAAGTTCTCGCTGAAACGAAGCTCGAAGCTAAAGTCGGCGCGCCTGCCGCCGTGCGTGGCCGGCACATCGTGGAACGCCGCCGTCAGCGGTGCCCTGTCGTCCAAGGTGGTCACGGACACGGGCTCCGAGGGTGCGGAATGAGTGGTGTGCATGAGCTTGACACGGAAGCTGTAGGCGGTCCCGGTGCTCAGCCCGGTAACGGTGTGCGCCACCGCGTCGCCGGCAAGCTTCGCCATCGTGCTCCAGGTCCCATCCGCCTGCTGCTGTTGCACTTCGCTCCAGATCCAATTCGCCACCTGCTTTGCCCACGCGGGCTGGTCGGGCAGCGTCCACGCCAGGTCGACCGTCGTTTGCGTCGCGTTCGACGCCGTCAAGCCGGTGGCGGGTCTCAGGCCATCCTGATCACTCGTCCACGACACGACCTCGGAATCCACGTCGCCGAAGTTGGTGACGAGCCGGACGCGGTAGTAATGGGTGACGCCCCCGTGGCGCACAGCCCACGTCTTAGGCCCGGTCGCGGCAAAAGGGAAACGGCTGTTTGGATGAGGGCGAAAGTCCGGGATCCCCGGGAGGTCGGGCTTGGTCCGCGACGTCCAAGAAAGTTCCACGGCGGTCACCCTCACGTCCGGGTGCTGGGCAGGAAGCGTCCAACTCAGTTCGACTGTCGCCCCGCTCACGAACGAAACCGAGGCGGTGGGGGGGTCCGGACCGATGGTCACCGGCGCGCCGGAGAACTCCGGCACTAAGGTGCCGTCGGTGTAGCGCAGGGGGATGTACTGACCGTTCGGATACAGCAACGAGGGCTCTGTGTTGGGGACCTTGTCCGGGTCGAAGCTCACCGTGACAGTCTGCCCCGGATCAGCGCCCGCGCCGAGTTCGAGCGTGGCCGTCCGGTTGTCCATGGTCATCGCAGTCGGATGCACGCTGGCGCTGTCCGAGATCCCGTCAACCGTGAACCCTTTCATCAGCCGCGAGGTCTCGTTTATCACCACCGGCTTATCGAATGCGAGCATCAGCTTCGTCCCGAGGAGCCTCGCGGACTTCAGCCCCGGGGGCATGGTGTCCTGTGCCGCAGCAGTCCCGGTGCCCGCCAGCAGTGCGAGGGCCAGGGCGAGTGTCGCCTGCCAAGGACGTGCGAGGCACGCCCATCCGTCCGACGTAGTCCTTTGACCAATCATGTTCATCCTCGAGTTCGCCTCCTGTTTCGCAGGGAGTTTTGTGCGCGATAACGGGATTTATCGCACGCAAAACGCGCGGTCCTTGCGATCGAACCGGAGGCCACTCGATGCCAGATGCAGACACGAAACCACACATAGATGCCTTGACCGGTGCAGAATCAGACGCGGAGGTGGCGGAGCAGTTAGCTCGCTTCTTCGAGACGGTTAGCAGCGCCTTCAGCCGGAACACGGAGCGGGCGCTGAGGGCCGACCTGCGGGTATTCCTGGTCTGGTGCGAGCAGGACGGCATGGTGGCCGTGCCCGCGAGCGCCACCACTTTGATCGCCTTCATCGAGGACATGGGCAGCAGCAGGGCTCCGGCCACCGTGCGCCGCTACGTGTCCAGCATCGCTACGCTCCACAAGACGCTACGCCTGCCGAACCCGGCGGACAGCACGGCCGTGAAGCTGGCCCTCCAGCGGATGTACCGGAACCGGGGGCGCAGACAAACGCAGGTGACCGGGCTCACTTGGCCGCTCCGGAACCGACTGATCAAGGCGGCGGGAAAGCGGCTGATCGACGCGCGGAACCGCGCGCTGCTAGCCGTGGCCTACGACACGCTCTTGCGCCGATCCGAGCTGGTGTCGCTGGACGTGTCCGACCTCGTGGAGGAAGCCGATGGTTCCGCGACGCTGCTCGTGCGAACGAGCAAGACGGATCCCGAGGGGGCAGGCGCCATGCTCTTTCTCGCGCGCGACACGGTGAGGATCGTCAAGATATGGCTCGGCCGCAGCGGGACCGCCGGGGGGCGGTTGTTCCGTTCGGTGCGTAAGGACGGCTCGGTGGGGGAGCAACTCCCTCCGAGTCAGGTGCCCCGCATCTACAAGTCGATGGCCCTGCGTGCCGGGCTTCCCGCCGACACCGTGGACGCCTTGGCGGGGCACAGCACGCGCGTGGGGCCGGTTCAAGACATGATCGCCTGCGGAATCGAGTTACCGGCGATCCTGCAGGCCGGGCGCTGGAAGAGTGCGCGGATGGTGCAACGCTACGGCGAGCGACTGCTGGCGCGACGTAGCGGCGCGGCACAATTGGCCGCCAGGCAACAGCGCTGAAGATTGCCTCTTCGTAGAGGTCTTAAGGACTTGCGGCCGACGGTCGGCATGACCGCTGCTCCCGGTCCTCTCCCTACGACTGGCGCGCGAGACTGCGGTCACATATCTTTTGACGGGCTTCACAGAGATGCGATCAAATAGCCGTAGCGCGCGATAAATCCCGTTATCGCGCGCAAAACCGACCGAAGAATCGCTGAGGACATCGCCCATTTCGGGCTCCTCTCCCGTCTGAAAGCGTCTTTGGGGCCAATGTCGAATCACTGTGCCCGTCAAGTCGCTCACTGTTATTGAGACCCGGAAACTGCCGCCGCGTTCCTTCGCGACCGGCGTCCGACCGACAGGCTGAAGCCGCCGTGGGCCAGCCGGGCCGCACCGCGTTAGTGCAAGGAGCATGCCCGTCGACACTTGCCGTCGCTCGCATCGCGCCGGGGCAAGGTGTTGCGGAAAGGTCCGCGCAGCAGCCGAAGGGGAGCATGGGTGATAACCCGGGACGCCCTTGGGCTCATGCTGCCATTTAGTTCCAGCTCCGCGGGCGACAACTTGGAGGGAACCGAGACGACAAGGCTGGAAGAATGGGAGAGATACGATACGACGGCCCTGAGTGCGAGGCCCGTCATGATGAGTTGCGGCGAGCTTGGTTTGACGGCTGGACGGAAGGCGTGATGTGGATGTGGCGGAAAACCCGGCAAGCCGTCCGCCAAGACGATCGGCGAGAATCGCTCGAACGCAGCGTCATCCACCACCTATCGGCGGAACTGCGTTCTGCGGGTGGCAGCGACCGGCAACCGCGTTGACGTGTGGCGAGAGGAAGCCACTCCGACCGGATCGGAAGATCCGCCACCATCACAGCGAGGCCGGACACGCGAATCCGGACGACAACGAAGGCGTCCGGCGCGTGATGCGCGGGCTCACCCGCTGGGCGGCGCAAGAGGGCCGCACCCCGAGGCAGGCCGCCGCGCTCACGGCCGAGGCGCTGGAGGCGATCCGCGCGACCGCCCATCTGCGCCGGACCGGACCGGGCGGCCGCACCGAGGGGGCGCGCACGGCCCGCCGCGGCGGGCGCGTGGACGTGGCCCTCGTCTCGGTCATGCGGGACGCCATGCTCCGGCGTGGCGAGGCCGCCGCGCTCACCTGGGCCGACGTGTAGTTCCGCAGCGACGGGTCCGCCAGGGTCACGGTGCGCCGCTCGAAGAGTGACCAGGACGGCAACGGGGCCACCCTGTACGTGGGCAGGGACGCCGCTGCGGAGCTTCGGGCGATCCACGGCCCGGACGCTTCCCCCGGCGCCCGCGTCTTCGGGCTGCGTACCGGCAAGGCCGTGTCGAAGCGGATCGGCAAGGCAGCCAAGGCTGCCGGGCTGGTCGGCCGCTTCTCGGGGCACTCGCCGCGCATCGGGATGGCGCGGGACCTGGTGGCCTCAGGCGCGGGCGTCGCCGCGGTCCAGGTCGCCGGACGCTGGGCCTCGCCCCAGATGCCGTCCTACTACGTCCGCGCCGAACTGGCCGGGGACGGCGCGGTCGCCCGGTTCTACGGCGAGGAGTGACCAGCTCAGCTCGCTACCGAACACTGGGCATACCATGGGGACCCCGCATCACGGTCGGCTACCGCTTAGCAAGGCCGGGCCTGGCGTAGGAACTCTGCGCCCATCGGCCTCTCGCCTGTGCAGCGTGCGGTCCATTACGAGCGGCCTGAAGGGCATGGGCATGGGCATGGCCGTCGGACGCCCGACGGCACTTGCCGTCCCCGCGCCATCGGACTGGTCGACTGTCGGCTGGCACGTCGGTCTCTCGGAGCAGTCTGGTACGGCGACGTGAAGGGGACCCCGCATTCGCTGACGCGGTTCAGGAACTCCGAGAGGAAGCTGGGAGTGCGTGGCTACTGAGCCGGCCCGAAATCCGCGAGCATCGGGGGGTTGAGCACACGAGCAGCCGTCCTTCCGTGGAGCCCGGTGGTGCGACTGGCCCGCGACTATCGGGATCGCGCACCCTTGATCATTACGTGCGTAGTTACTACAGTTATGCAGAGACCGCGACTACGAGGAGGATTCCATGGCCAAGAAACCGACCATCCGCGAGCTTGAGCGGCTCCTGGACTCCGAAGAGGACACCCCCATCGAGATCCTGCCGAACGGCGAGATTCGCGAACGGGGTGGCAGCGATCCGTCAGAGCGGGGCTACAAGAAGCCCCTCACGATGCAGGAAGACCTCGGTGGCGAGTATGGGTGGGGGCACGACCCACGATGAATCTGCCAAGGATTCGCCGAGAGATCGCTGACGCTCAGCGGTACTTCGACTACGTGGAGGGCCACCCGACCACTGAAGGCGGCGTGATGGCGCTCGTCGCATTGGAGACCAGCAGGCACGTCTACATACTAGCCGTGTCCTTCCCGGAATCATACCCGAATGGCATGCCGGAAGTGCATGTCAGGAAGCCAGCGTTGGCGCCATCTAAGCACCGGTACTCCGGGAACCGAATCTGTTACCTCCACCCGCACATGTGGAATCCGGGCCGGCACAACTTGACGTTCGTGATTAAGCGAGCCGCGAAATGGCTGGCGAAATACGAGGTGTACCGACAGACCGGGAACTGGCCAGGAGCTGGAATTGAGCACTAACACGACGCAAATCGAATTCAAGGCCTTGTCGATGATGGCCTTGCGACGCAGGCCAGGTGAGGTTCTTGACGAGGTGTCTCAGGACGGTGCCGCCTTCGTAATCGAGCGGAACGGACAACAGAAGGCCTGTCTTGTACCGATCTGGTGTTTCCTTCCGGACATCCCACCGTCCCGCGTAACGGCCGAGCTGGACAGGATGGTCGACGCGAACGAGGACTACCGTATCGCCATCAGCGCCGACCGGGAGATTCAACTCGTCTTTCGAGAATTCAGTGGTGAGACGGTCGTCGACGTGACCGTTACACTGCCGCACGGCTATCCCAACAAGGCGCCGGTGGTCGCGGCGGAACCCATCGAGGCTGGATGCCCGCACAGGTGGCCCGATGGGACGCTGTGCATCTACGGCGCCCTGGCGGCATGGAATCCGGGGCAGCACGACGTGATGCATGCGGTAGCGCTATTCCGACGGTGGATCCAGCACTATTCGGTTTGGCGGCGGGCGGGGGCGTGGCCGAAAGAGGGACGCGAGACGTGAAGGATCGATTATTCGCGAGGATCGAACGCCTGTTCGACGTGAGGGCGTTCGAGGACCTCTGGGTGCTGATCGCGGGGTGCGGATCAGGAGGTGGGCAGGTAGCGCAGCATCTCGTCATGTCTGGCGTGCGGAACTTCATCCTTGTGGACAAGGGTGAACTGGAAGTCGAGAACGTCATCCGACATGTCTGTGGACTCCGGTACCTGGGATGGCGGAAGACGGCGGCCGTCGCCGACGTGATAAGGGACCGCAACCCGCAGGTGGAAGTCAGAATGTTCGACGAGGACATCCTCCTGTGGCGAGGACTGAGAGATGAGGTCGAGCGTGCAAGTGTCGTGGTGGTGGGCACGGACAACGAACCAAGCCGGTACCGGCTGAATGAGGTCTGCGTCGAGACGGAGACGCCATTCACCGTGGGTCGCGTGTTCACGCGCGGGATCGGAGGCGAAGTGTACTCCTTTCGACCGGGAGAGTATGGATGCCTGGCATGTCTCGAGGGAGTGCTTGAGCGGACGCAATTCCGAGACGGCGTGCGGGAGATCGATCTCGTGTCGGAGGAGGAGCGGCAGAGAGTCTACGACCTTGAGATCGAGGAGATCAAAGACTCGCCGGGCTTGTCTGTCGACATCGGGTTCATAGCTGCTCTCCACACCCGGTTTACCCTGGATGCGCTGGGCGATGCGGCGGTATCTCGACCGCAGTTCATGACCCCGATCGATGACAACTACCTGGTGTGGGGCAACCGAGCTGTGCATCCGTTTTCGAGGAACTTCCAGATGCAGCGGATGATTCTGTCCCCGCAGGACGGATGCTTGGTTTGCGGAGGAGGCCATGAAGAAGAGGAGTGAGCACCCGGCGGTCCGGGTGGAAATCGCCGGTGCGGTGCTGGAGAGCGTGTTCGAGGAATGCGATCGTTACGACAGCGAGGAAACAGGGGGGCGGGTGATAGGCCACTTCGCCGAGGAAGGGGACTCCGTCGTAATCCAGGCCAGGGGCGTGATCGAGCCGGGTCCAAACGCACGTCGTTCGCGCACGAGCTTCTTTCAGGATGGAGACTATCAGACAGAGGTGTTCAGACGGATCGAGGCTGAGGACCCGTCAATCGAACATCTCGGCAATTGGCACACCCATCATGTGAACGGTTACCCGACGCTGAGCGGTGGTGACAGGGCGACCTACCGTAGGATCGTGAACCACGAACTTCACAACCTGGACTTCTTCTACGCATTGCTCGTGACGCACCGGAACGACGGACAGCGAGGGCTGGACCGGTACGCGGTCCGGCACTACGTGCTGTTTCGCGGAGACGACGCTGTACACGAAATCACACCGGCTGACGTGAAAGTCACCGACGACCCGGGGATCTGGCCTCAAGACCATCGTGCTTCGAACGACGATCGAGAAGACGACGGCCCGCAAGGTGATGAAACGCTGGGAACGGTCTCAGTCGCAGTCCGCGTGCGCGATGAGGTTGTGCTCGGGCTGTTGTTCCCGTCGTTGGAACCTCGGCTGTCTACCTCCACGGGAACCTTTTTCTGGAAGGGCCAGTTGCCGTTGATCGACGGATCCGCAATCGACCTCAAGGTCGCGGAAGTCGAAGACGAAGGCAGCCTGGTGTACTACGTGATCGTCGCGCCGACCACCGAACAAGTGGCGGAGTTGTGCGGGACCTCATTTGCGAGCGCGGCCCACGCGGTACGCGCGTTGGAGTTGCAGATGAATCGTGAAATCTACGAATCCGCGATGGCGCGGTAAGGGTAGCAACGTGGAAGTGCTGACGCTCTACGTGGGACAAGGGAATCTCACCGTCGTCCGCCATGGCACGCAGGCGATCGCGGTGGATACGCGGTGGCTGGCCGAACGGGCAGAGGATATTGAGTTGAAGGTGAGCCACTTCCTGCAGCGGCGGGACCTGGCGGGCATCGTGTTGACCGGGCTCGATGACGATCACGCGGACCCGGTCGGCCTGGACTGGCTGCTTGAGAACTACGTCCCGGGCTGGGTGATGTATCCGAAGTACTACAAGGATACCGAGAACGCACAGCAGGTCTTCAATGTGATTCGGAAGCACGAGCGGCGTCGGAAGGGCACCTCAAAACCGCTCCAGCGGATCTCCGTGCGGCTTGATCGGTTGGAGTCGCGTTATCTCGACAATCTGACGGAGGAGTTTCAACTCGAGTTGTTCTCCCCGCACATCGAGGACATGGACAACTCGAACAACTGCAGCATCGTGCTGAAGATCGAGGGCACTAGGCCTGGAGGATTCTCGTATCTGGTTACCGGAGACACGGAGAACCCCCGTTGGGACCGCATTGTGGCGCTGTTCGGTGATGCGCTGGCCGCCGATGTGCTGGCAGCACCCCATCACGGATCGAAGAACGCGGCCCACCCGGGGATGATCCTGGAAGTGAGGCCACATACCGTGGTGATCAGCGCTGGCGTCGACAATCAGTACGGCCACCCGGATAGGAAGGCGGTGGCCCTGTATCTGCGCGTGGCCGACCGCGTGTTCCAGACCAACGCGCGCAACGGAATCTCATTGCTCACCAACCGCCGCGGCAGTGACTTGCTGACGAGACCCGTTGCATGAGCATCGTGAACGCCCCAGCCATCGGCAGCGGCGACATGTCCTGCATCCGACAAGACCCGCACCACTGTACCGCTACGGATCGCTGTTTGCTGAGCAACCGAAAGGAAGCGATGCTCGGCGAGACATGTCTTCCACGCAATCAATCTCACTTTTCATCGGGAACCCCGAGGAGCACGAAATGACAGCAAAAATCCACTTCTTTCCGCTCGGAAACGCCGATACGCAGCGTATCGACCTGGCAGATGGCCGCAAAATACTCGTGGACTACGCTAACACACGCAATTCACAGGACAGCGGAGATCTTCGGTGCGATCTTCCGAAGGAACTAAAGCTCGACCTCCGTAAGGCCGGCCGCACCCACTACGACGCAGTGTGCATCACCCACATCGACAGCGATCATTGCAAGGGATTCGGCGAGTTCTTCTGGCTTGAACACGCGAAGAAGTACCAGAGTGACGATCGGATCAAGATTGATGAACTGTGGGTCCCAGCAGCAGCCGTGTTGGAAGAGAATCTCAAGGGAGATGCGAGGCTCATTCGGGCCGAGGCACGGCACCGCTTCAAGAAAGGGAAAGGTGTGCGTGTCTTTTCCCGGCCAAAACGGATGAAGAAGTGGATGGAGGATAACGAGTTGGACTACGAGAAACACAAGCACTTGATCGTCACCGCCGGCTCATTGGTTCCTGGTTATAAGAAGGAAGAGTCGGCCCAGGCGGAGTTCTTTGTTCATTGTCCATTCGCGTGGCGATCTGACGAGAACACGGTCATCGACCGGAACGAAGAGTCAATTGTCATGCAGGTTACCTTCCGCGAGGGAGGGCGTGACTCCTATCTGTTACTCGGGTCGGATGTCAACCACGATACCATCTCAGCGATTGTCTCACTGACAAAAAGCCACGGCAATGAGGATCGGCTGCTCTGGGATCTGCTGAAGATCTGCCATCACTGCTCGTACAAGGCCTTGGGCCCCGAGCGTGGCGAAGACCAGACCAAGGCTACGCCGGACGTGGAGTGGCTCTTCGAAACCCAGGGTCGCGAGCGAGGGGTAATGGTGTCGACGAGCTGGAAGATACCCGAGAAGGGGACTGAAGACGATAAGGATAAGCAGCCGCCACACCGCCAGGCGGCCAACTACTACCGATCCGTAGCGGAGGCCCTTGACGGCGACTTCGTCGTGACAATGGAGAAGCCCTCAGAGGCCAAGCCTCGGCCCTTCGGCTTCAAGATCACGGCGCAAGGTGTCGCGGCGATTATTGGGGCTTCGATGGTCAGCACGTCCGTAGCCTCGGAGACGCCGCGGGCCGGCTGTTGAGGACGGAGAGATGGGTGGCCAACTATGCAGAGTTGGTCACCGATTGGAATGGCCTCGGCAATCCGCATGCCGGGGCGTTGGTGAAGTTTGTGGAACGCTACGGCGATGGAGTAGCAGATGTAGTCGAGCTTCGCCGGAATGATGGCGGAGAACTCGTGATTCTTGATATCTGCACGGGCTCCCCACAGGAACCAGTCCATCCAATACGCCGCGTCGAACGGGTTGGCGTGCTCTTTGGGAGGGGGAGCATGCCGTTGATGGTGATGCTACGTGACGACTTTCCAGACACTGAGCATCAAATGCTTGTTCCCCGGGGACATCCCGCGGCCATCTGTATTGATGACCGTCCGTGGGCGGAAGCCAGTTTGGGATGGACGCCGGCTGAACTAGTCACTCGTGTCCTTTCTTGGTTCGAGCGTGCGTCGGTCGGCAAGCTACACGACACCCGCCAGCCCCTCGATCCGGTTTTCTTGCTCAGTGAGTTCAGCTTCGTAACCGAGCGGTCTGTATGGGATGAAGAGACTACGGAAGTCCTGATCGCCGAACAGGAGCATGAGCACAGCCCCATCCTGCGAGTCAAGCGGTTGCAGGATTGCGACGACACCGACAGACCACGATTGCCAATCTGTGTCATGACATACAGACTGCCGGCGCAAGGAGTTCGGCCACTCAGACACATGCCGGTCAACTTGTATGAACTGTCGACCATACTAGGAGAGAACGGAATTGTCCTTGTTGATGACCTGAACCGCCTCCTTTCGGACTTGCTTACCGATGCGGGCGCGCGGTGGCTACTCAACTCACTTCTTGCAGTAATGGTTCAAATGCCGGTGCGCGCATCACCCGACGTTCTACAGGACGGTGCAGATTTGCGGGCCTTTGTCAGCGAGCGGACAGTCGGGGAAATCGGGGTCGTGCTCGGTATTGCACTGAAAGACGATAGGCAACTGCAGGATGGAACAGTCGGATACGTCAAGCACATCCGTGCCAAGGTTGCGGACGCTTCGGCCTTGAAGCCGGTGGCCATCGAGTGTGCGGAGGTGCATCTTGAGTTTGAGCATGACCTAGCTGCTCGCCTCGCTGGCCGGGACGAACCGGATTCGCGGCACGCTGTCTTGATCGGCGCGGGAGCGTTGGGTTCCGCACTTGCGGACTGCTTGGCCCGAGAAGGCCGATTCACTTGGACGGTGATCGACCCCGACCGAATGCTGCCCCACAATCTCGCCCGCCATATCGGGCATAACGATCGAATTGGCTACCACAAGGCACATGTCCTTGCTGACCACCTCAACGCTGTGGTCGCGGAGCGAGAGGCAATCGCGCGCGCTCTCCCGAATGATCTATTCGCAGGTGGTGAGCCCGGCAGGTCGATCTCGTCGGCGATGGCCGCAGCGGATCTGATTGTTGACGCGACAGCTTCTATTGGCGCCGCCCGCAGAATCTCGGATCATGAAGGGCCAGCTCGCCGAATCAGTACGTTCTTCAATCCGTCTGGCGCAGCCGCCGTGTTGCTGGCGGAGCCCGCCGATCGGGCCCTCACATTACGCGACTTGGAGGCACAGTATTATCGTCTTGTGTTGGAAACGGGGAGCCTCAAAAGTCATCTGGACCGGTCGGTTGAGACATTCGCCTACACAGGTGGTTGTCGGGCGATCAGCAATCGCTTCCCGCAGTCAAACGTGTCAGTGTTGGCGGGGCTGGTGGCCATGAAACTGGGTGACGCGGTAGACCAACCAGAAGCGGTTCTCGCTGTGTGGACGCTTGATTCGAACGGCGAGGTGACTCTCGATACAGCTCCACCCGATCAAGTAACTCGCTACCTTGGGAAGAATGATTGGAAGATCACGACGGATGCCGGTTTTGTACGGCAGATACTCGCGATGCGCAAAGAGAAACTCCCTGTTGAGACTGGGGGCATGCTGTTTGGAGTAGTTGATGTTCCCGCGAGGTCGATCTGCTTAGTGCATGCGGCAGCGGCACCTGATGATAGTATCGAGAGTATTGGAGGCTTCGAGCGAGGCGTGCGGGGGGTAGGAGAATACATCGACCGGATACGCAGAAGAACATCGGGACAGGTGCGCTACGTTGGTGAATGGCATTCCCATCCTCCGGGCGCAAGCGGTCAGCCCAGTCCGCGCGATATTCGCCAGATCGACTGGCTAGCCGCCGTTATGGAGATGGACTCAGCGCCCGCCTTGATGGTGATTGCAACCGACATAGGAATTGAGGTGATCTTCGCCGAGCAGGGGACCAGGCCGCTGGCGCTGACCCCAAGAGATGGCCGGGTCGCGCGCGGCCTAAGCGCTGGCTAGCTGCACTGAGCACTTGGGATCCTCTCCAAGGCCGATCACCCGTGCGGGATCCGGCCACGGCAGCCAACATTGGTGCAGATTGCGTCCCCGGGTTCATGAGGTTGATCGCTGAAGAAGGGCTACGTGAACATCCAGCCAGACTCGGACGATCTGCACCAACCCGCATGGAGCGAAAGGGCAACACACGAGGATGTCTTGGCGCCTCAACGCCGGGCCGACGTGCGGGGGCGAACCTCGGTTGGCTTGTGTTTGCCCAGCCCTTGAAGACACTTGGGGGCGGGGCAATCCTAGATTCGCCGATGCGCGCACATCCGAGAGCACCGCCGCGCTCGTTGGCCTACTTACCTATCGACCATCTGCGTGAAGCGGTCGACAGGCGGAACCGGGAGCAGAGGGAAGCCAAGGATAACGTGCAAGTTGGCCATTGCTGATACGTATCCGTGGTAGAGAAGACCGGCGGCCACCTGGCCTCCAAGGCGCGAGAGTGTGGTCTTCACGCGGAGATTCTCGTCAGCGAGCTTCTCCCACCTCTCACGGTTCTCGTCGCCGAGCACCTGGAGTACGCGGGTCGCGCGCTTGGCCCGATCAGGCCAAGTCTCGGTTCGCTTGCTGAAGTAGTCCGCAGTCCAATACGGACTACGATTGATCATGACAAGAGCCCCTTCGAGGCCTCGCCCCTTTCGTGCCGCGCGATCAAACCGGTCCACCAAGGTGCTCCGGCGTGTGGTTGTCGTCTTATCGTAAAGCACACCGATGACGCGGAGCAACGCGAAGATCTCCCCAATCGCCGGCACGCGCAATCGGCGGACGGACGCCCATCGCATCGGTCCGGACGCATCGACGACTACTAGCGAATTGGGTGCCTTGAGCGCATCGGACTGCGTCGGCCACCGTCTCTGGCGGGAACGGACTCCGATGGGCCACTGTTCGGCCATGTTGTCGTAGATTCCGCCGTCCGACAACACCATGTACCGGGGAGTCTTCTGAGCACCGTCCGCAAAGCTGTGCTGCTTGGTGGGTAGCCAACGTGGTGGGAACGCACCGGGGAATGCTGCCGATGCCTGTACGGCATCGGCCAAGCGGAAATCAGCGGGACGCCCCCAGCCGAGCCGATAGGAGCACACGAAATCACCCGAGAAATACACATGGTGTCCGGCGCGCACGTCTGTCGCACAAATGATGTGCTGCACATTCTTACGTTCGATTTCGCGAACCAGCTTGGGGCGTCTGCCCGCCGAATAGAGGGTCCGCTGGAAAGCTAGGGCGCACATCTTGCCCCGAAGGCCGGCGAGGAGGCCCCAAGCGGTAAGCCCGAGAACGAAAAAGATCGTGCGCGAGAAAAAATCAACCGGAAGCCAGCAGATCGCGAACAACGCCGCAATTCCAGCAAATAGCGTGACGACGTAGACCCGTGTAATCCAGGACGCCCAGAGTGTACCGAGGTGCGCCACTTGTCGAGCTAAGGGCCGGGCGATGCGACTCTCCAGCTCTTCCGGTGTGAGGGTTGAGTAGTCTCCCCTTTGGGCCAAGTAAGCATTGGTAAGTGATCCACCTGACACCGAAGAAATAGAAACGACATCTCGGTTCCGACTCGCGTCGGTGAGATAGATTAGCACGCCGAGTCCGAACAACGAGGCTCGGTGACCTCCTCCTGAGAGAGCGATCGCAATCTTCCGAGTCCGTTGTCGCAGCCCTTCGGTCATAAGGTATCGCGCTCCAATTGCTTCAGGCCGTTTCGGCGCTTCGCTAACAGGCGCCGCCCTTCTTGCCACGGTCTGCAGAAGTTCCGTAAATCCAGCTTTGGCGAAGGTGGTCATAGACACGGATTCTCGCCCTGCATCCGTTTGCTGGGATGGCGGCTGCAAGGTCCACGGTAAGATCGGCGTGATGACGGCTCAGCCAGTTTTCGAGGCCGCGCACCGCCGGCGTTTGCGTCTGCGCCTCCGCGACGAACGACGATCTCGCCGTCGCTCCACGCGACGCGGGTTCCGCAGGCTTTCTCTTCGAAGAATTCCACGCGCACTGGGGTCGGCACGCCGCTATACAAGCTCTCGCCAGTGTACGGTCGCAGAGGTCGCCTCCAACGCATGGCGCTTCGCCACGCGGTTGATTTGGGCGAGCACCCAACTTCCGTTCCTGCGTAGGAACGCCGATACTCCCCGGTCGCTGGCGTCCGACGGCTTCAGAGTTACGGTCCTCAAGCCCCAGGTAACCCCGCCCGACTTGGCCGACTCGAGCACCCGCGGGCTTAAGGAACGGAGGGTCCTCCGCGCTCGCATCGAGCCCCAGCCGTTCGCACCGCGGCTCCCACAAGTCAGCCAACAGCCATTTCTCTACGCGCATCCGCGCGCTAATTGAGTTGCTCCACCCCGCTACCGAGTCCTTCGAATTCACCAGAGCAGCCCGCCGCCCGCCACGTCCCTCGCGGCCGCTCCGACCCTCAGATGGCGCGGTTCTGCCGAATGAATCGCCCTCAGTCGGTTCCGACATCCGGTTGTTGTTCGGCCGGTGCATCATCACTGGAATCCGAAGTTCTCCCAAGTCATGTGGTCTGTCCACAATCGCGATTAGAGTTGCCATGTATTCGGCAGTATCCCTTCCGTCCCCATCTCCTCCGCTGGGCACGCGAGTCCGCTAGCTCAGATTCGCACGTCGAACGCCTCGACGAGCAGTTGAGGGTGAATGCGGATCGGCTTCACGACGACTCGCCCTCGATGCAAACAGATCCTGCGCATCCTTCATTTCGCCCAGTCGTTCCATTACTCATCATCTGTACTATCACTGTCAGCGATGATGTCCGCCATCTGCTCCGTGGGCGCCACCACATTCCGCTCCTCTAGGAACGCCCTCTCGCCCGCGATCAGTGCATTCAGACGAACTCGAATTACATTAGCTCGATCATCGTTACGCAACAGCTCCCGCGCACTGGGCGGGAAGTCGTGACCCGGCAAAACCTTCGTCAACATGTCATCATCTAAACTGGCCAACACCGTAAATGTCTGGCCAATCTGGCCACTGTCCACAAACATTCGATTGGCGGGGCTACTAAAATGCTCTGGCACTTGGGACGGGCTGGACAATACATATCCCATAGCCTTCGTTCCTTGGGCGGAGAGCAGATCTCCTGGGTTGAGTTGGTCACCCTCAAGGGAGCGGGGCTGAAGTGATGCAAGGTAAAGCATAAATGCACGCACACGGGCGCTACGCCCATCGAACCGACTCGGAAACGGCAGCGCCGGTGCTTCGAAATCCACGACGTGAAGGCTAGTCACGTTGCCTCGGGCAAGGTCTTGCATTTCCCGCAACGCGCGTGTCACTTGCGCGGTGCTGTTACCACCAAACCAGCCAGTGAATGAGGTTACCCAGAACCAACGTTCCAACAGCTTTCTAATGTTCGGCGGCGGATCCGGGCACAATCGACAAAATTCGCCCAACAGCACAAGCTGGAGTCCATACGGCAGGAGTCGATCGGACGTGACGCCCAGTTCATGAAGAAATCGCCGTGCACGCAAAATACCTGTCACCGCTACATCAAAACTCTCCGGGAGCTTTGACCGAACCTCCGCCTTAACCATAAGGTCCGCCCAGTCTTTCGCGTAGATATCTCGACCAAGGGCTGCGAGGACGGCCCTCAGGAGGAGTATCCGATCAATGCTGCCAAACCCCAGTCTATAGAGCTCTTCCTTGCATTCGTTTAGCTTTTCAGAAAGATCAAACGCACCTTCACGGTAAGTCAGCGCAGAAACCATCTGATCGGCCGTCATCTTGCGACCCTTGCGGTTGAGTCGGGCAAACACTGTGACCGCACTGTCAAGATCCGCTTCGCGGATATGGATGAGCGGAAGTTGGTAGTTCCGGAACGCAGCTGCGAGACGATCGGCCTCGTTGATCCAACGTCGGACCTTCTTCACGTTACGAGTCGACGACTCAATGCGCCGGCAGGCAGCGAAGAATCCTGCGGTGCTGAGCAAGCTTCGTACCGGAAAATGCCGAGCCTCAATCTCATGCGACGATACTCGGAGAAACTCCCGAGTTTCGAGGTCGCAACACACACTCCAATCCACGCCATCCACGGTGGAGTTGCCGTCGTCGGTCAACCGTAGCGTGCCCACCAACGTAGATAACCGCTGCTGACCGTCTAGCACGTAGCTAATCTCCCCATCCGGAGGAGCCCCGATCTGGATCGGCCCAATGCGGTCCCTAGTTTCGACACGTCTATCTGTATCCCAGACCAGGATCGACCCGATCGGAAAACCGCGCCAGACGCTGTCCAGTAAAGCGTGCAAATCGCCTTGCGTCCATACAAAAGGACGCTGGAACCGAGGTACACGGATTTTCCCCTCCACGATGCGGTCCACCAGTCTACCGAGAAAGACAACTTCTGAGAATACCTCGGTGCGGGATCGAGTACCGTTAGCCATGACGTTACGTTTCCGTCCGAATCAGGTTTATGCCACGCTCAAGGTCACCCCGTCCGCGGCGAACGAGTTCGGCCTTAGCATCGACACGCCAAACATCCCAGCATTTGTACACATTGTCGCCAAATCCACGAGATAAGACCCTACAAGCGTCCCCCGATAGTGGCCGAAAAAGCTCCTCTTCCTCGGCGGTCGGCTCCTCGGCCAATCCCTTCTTCATGTCATAGAAGTCCTTCTGATCATCGTCCAAGTCATCCCATACTTCCACCACGCGACGGTAGTCGGCACCGGAGGTCGGCCGTGCATCGAGGAGAATCCGCGGAAGGTAGTTTTCAGACGCCCGCTTGGCTAGAACCCAGCAGGGCAAATTCAGTTGCTCACATCGACGATATAGTGCTTTGGACTCTGCACTGGCCTCCCCTATGGGACTCTTCTTGTCACTGTCGATTACGGGAACCAAGCGCGGTCGAAACGGCACCATCTGCACCCGACTCTCGATCTCCCGAAGCATCTGTCCCGCGCCACCCACACTATCAAACCTAATGGGATTACCGCGCCGACCCCATAGGCTACGCAGGCCATTGGCGAGTTCTATAGCGACGCGTTTCACGAATGCACCATCGCTGAACCGATTCTCGACGAGGATGACCAAAGGTTCCTCGGCAAGGCGGGTAGCGTCTTCAGGATTCAGGTCATCTTCCGTTCTCGGATGAGCTGTAATCCGGATGCGCCTCCCGTGGGGCGCAAGTGACCAGGCCCCGTGCCGGATCGAAGCGACCAACATTTCGTCTACCCGTTGGCCTTGCCTGCCAGGGTCAGTCAGCCATGTGGTGGTCCGGAACGCGTCTGGATCCGGCCCACGGGTGGTGTCCCAGACATGCCAGCCGTCTTCGATCATGGCCAAGATGCGGTCCAACCATCGGTGCGCATCGGAATCGTTGGCTACGTTGAGGTCAATCTCGATGCGCATCGACGTTTCCCTCCGACCGGGCAGCGCGTCGGATTGCCATTACTTCTTCGTACTCCTCGATGAAGACTCCTTCTGGCCAACTATCCATTTCACCGGTGGCGCGTATTCGGATTTTCCGCAGATTGGATCCACGGTCCGGCTCCGTGTAAATCCAATAGACACGAACATCGTCGGCTGACAGGCGTCCCTCCGCGATCCAACGTCGTGCCCGGAGTAGGAATATCTCAGAGTGCGTCTCAACCACCATGGGCCGGATCGGCCCAACAAGGTTTTTGAGCACTAGCTCGGCGACATGAGCATGTGCCGCTGGGTGGAGTTCGGCTTCGGGATGCTCGATAACGTCAACACCCGGTCCTGTCTTGCGAGCTGTCAATGCCGTCACCACAACCGGGAGTACCTGTGAGAGTCCCTGGCCCGATTGTGCAATGCGGATCTTGCCATGGTAGCTAGTGGGTGTTCCGACAACCACGTCAATGTAGCGGCCTTGCGCGACGACATCGATATTCACTTGAAAAGCCGTGCGATACCACTGCCGCACCGACCTTCTCAGTTGATCGTCGGTCGCCAAGGCTAACGGCGCGTATTGCCCATTCGGGCCAAGTGCCGTAAACGAGTTGTCAGCCAAGATCAACGGAGACGGGCGGAGGTTGCGTGGGCATTGGAGGTGACGAACTCGACCGGCCCAAGCCGTTAGTCCCTTGACTCGTGCGGCAACAAATGTTGGGAGGGCTTCCAACGGCCTTGGGATCAAGCCTTGCCAACGGAGTGTCGTCGAGCATTCCGGTTTTCCCGGTACCGCAATCGAGTATGGCGATTGCGCGTGGAGCCCCTGCCTCGTCGCCACGACGCTGTCGCCGCTGCAGTGCAGGCGCCATTCCCTGATCTGACGTTCGGACATCTGGGACGGTGCTATCACATTCTGAACAGTAGTCGAAAGGGATACCTCGCCGTCGTCGTCGGCTAGGTGGGCCGACAGGCTCAGTGATCCATGCGGAATCCGCCCGGTCAACAGGTCCTCGAATGTCTCGGCGTGATGGATTCCACCAGATTCCAAAGGGAGCGGCTCCGAGCTGTCGGTATCTGAGGGAACCAGGCCGCCGGCCAAGAGCTGGATCGACCGGGCCAACGCCGATTTGCCCGAGTTATTCGATCCAACCAAGATGGTCAGAGGAGCGAGTTCCATCTCTGCCAACTCGGCGTAGCCCTTGTAGCGTTCAACACAGAATGTCTTAAGCTGCATCGCAGACAACCTCCGAAGCGCGTGGGGGAATCTGACGCGAGCGGATGGGCAGGAAGCCGGATGATCCGTGAACGGGTAGGGTGCTGGGGAGGTCGGGTGACCTTTGGTCACGTCGAGGTTCCAATGGACCGACAAGCATCCCGAACACCACAGCTATGCAATGCGGCCGAGCCGCGGGCATCAAGGGGTCGGTCACCGACCAGAGGACACCGACGAAGGTCCGGTCTTCGGCATTCGTGCTCACGGGCCGGAGGATCCAATTGGATTGCTGCAACGACACGGGGTGCGGCTCCGGCGGGCCGACTTCCGGTGCCACCCATTCGGACGTGGATGCCTCATCAGTTGCTGGCCGAGGCCGGGAATGACGAGAAGCAGTTTCGGCTCGCCACTCCGCGGCTGTCAGTTCCGACGCCGTCGCGTTTACCGGTGGCTGGTCACCGGCGGTGCCGGTCTTTATCAGGCGGACCAGAAGATCTCCGCGAGCCATCGTTCGTGCCTCCCTTCCTTGGGGATTCTGGTAGGGAAGTTGCCACCGATGCGCCCTTTCCGCTACCCGTTGAACCAGTCCGCTTCAGGTCCGCAGCACCATCCGTTCCCCTACCGCCATGCCCACTGACCTGACCGAACGCGGCCCGAACTCCTCAATCTGCAAGGCGCTGACTGGCGACTTCGGCGACCCACCCTCCACCGGCACTGTCGGCGAGCCCTACCCCGGATACGACGGCGTCGGTTCGTCTCCCGGCAACCATCAGACTACAACCGCGAGTACTGCGTCGATCTCGTCCAACTCCGCGCCTTCCTCGACGCTACCCAGCCCGGCACCGCTCCCGCCCACCGCTTGGGCGGAGGACTGCCCCATCCACCGCAAGTTCCTGGCCCGCCTCGAGGGCGAGATCGACAACCAAGGAACGATCGCCGTTCTCCGCGACGGCCTCCAGCACGGCCCTCACGACCTCGACCCGTTCTACAGCACACCGTCTGCGGAGAACGCGACGGCCCGGCAACGCTTCCACCAGAACCGCTTCGCCGTCACCCGCCAGCTTCGCTGCAGACACGACGAGAGCTAGCGCTTGATGAACATCGGCCTTTTCATCAACGGGCTTCCCGTCTTCACGTTCGGGCTCAAGAACCGCCTCACAAAACAGACGGTGGGCGACGCCATCTCTTGGTACCAGCGCGACCGCAACCCGCGCGAGCCCCTTTTCCGCTTCGGGCGCTGGATGGCGCACTTCGCGGTCGACGAGAACGAGGTCCACTTCTGCACGCATCTTCGCGGCAAGGCGTCGTGGGCCTGGGGATTCGGCGAGACGTGAAAATGACGGCCGCCCTGCTTGCAGCTACGGCCGCCTCGTCCAGCGCGTAGAACGCACTCAAATCCAGCGAGTCCACCAAGCTGCCGCGCCATCGCCGGCGACAACGCTACCATTCGCACCGAACCGCGCCTCTGCGAAAGGCAGCGTCAGCGGTCCCGCCAAATGCCCGCTATTCGACCCGGATTTCCCGTTTTTCGAGCACGACAGGCCCGATCATGGCCTCACGGCAAGAATGGCAGATCGTGCAGTCCTAGTTAGACTTAGACGATTTCTTGCCGGGATTAACGTCCCCTCTCAGGGGATTATCAGGCGTGCGCTCTAACCAACTGAGCTACAGGCCCGGCTGGCCTCTCCGCCAACCTGCGAACGGGGAGGCATCGGGCGTGTAAGATAGTGAGGTTTCCCGTCATCTGGTAGACGGCCTTTTTCAACCTGGGTGGATGGGCGGCTTTACATGGAACTCGACTTTCGGACGCTCGATGTCTTCACGGAGAAGACGTTCGGCGGCAACCCGCTCGGGGTCTTTCCCGACGCGGCGCACCTGCCTGCGGAGCTGATGCAGAAGATCGCGCGCGAGATGAACCTTGCCGAGACGGTGTTCCTGGGTCCTCCGGAGACGCCGAAGGGAACGGCGCGTGTGCGCATCTTCACGCCGGAGGTAGAGGTGCCGTTTGCGGGGCACCCGACCGTGGGGGCCGCGATCTATCTGGCGGGCACGCGATCCGTTCGGCGACGTGCCGGCATTCGCCGGAGCGAGGACGGACACGTCAACCTGATGCTTGAAGAGAACGTCGGCCTCGTGCCCACGCTGGTGGAGTACCGGCGCGGCCGTCCGGTGTTCGCGCAGTTCACCACGGCGGTGCTGCCGGAGCGGCGCGAGTCGCCGCACTCGCTGGAGCAGCTGGCCGCGATGGTAGGCCTGGAGGCGGACGATATCGGCGGCGAGGCCCCCCGTCCTCTCACCCCCGCCATGATGTCCTGCGGCCTCCCCTTTCACGTCATCCCGGTGCGCACCCTCGCCGCTCTCGGCCGCGGCGTCCTGAACACGGCGATCTGGCAGGAACTGCTCGCCGATTCCTGGGCGCACCACGTGTACCTGATGTGCCCGCTCTACGGGGGCGACGTGCGTGTCCGCATGTTCGCGCCCGGATCCGGCGTGCCCGAAGACCCGGCGACCGGTTCCGCCGCCGCGGTGCTGGGAGGATATCTGGGCGAGGCCAGCCGCCGCCTGAACGGCACCATCAGCTGGCAGGTCGCACAGGGAGAGGAGATCAGCCGGCCCAGCCTCATCAGGGTCGAGGTCGACAAGGCCGCCGGCCGCATCACCGCCGTGCGGGTGGGTGGCGCCGCGACCTTCGTCAGCCGCGGCACGATGACCATTCCAGGGCCGCCGATACCGCCGCCGGAGGGCCGCCGCGCGTCCTGGCTGGCCCGCTACGGCAAACGGATCTGACCGGCTGCCAGCTCCCCGAACAGCCCGAAGGCCGCCCCAACTCCGAGAGCTGGAAGCGGCCTCCGGGAAAGCCCTCGCTCTCGGGCCTCCGCGCTACATCGGCAGCCTCAGCGCCACCAGCCGTCCGGGATCGCCGACCTGCACCACGATGTGCTGGCGGCCCTCGTGGCTGAACGTCATCATCCCGTACTGGCCCGCGCCCGGCATCTCGGCCTCGCCCACGAACTCGCCGGTCATCTTGTCGAAGGCGTTCAGCACCGGCGGCCCGCGCGATCCCTCCGTCGCCAGCAGCAGATCCCCGGCCACGATCTGGATCGAGTTGGCGCCGCTGCCGGCCCGCGACAGGTCCACCCCCTGCGCGGCCGGATGGTTCGCCACCGCCTCGGGCGCGTCACCCACCGGAATCCACCAGAGCCGCTCGCCGGTGTTCATGTCGTAGGCGGAGATGCGGCTGTAGGGCGGCTTCGGAATCGGCAGCCCCTGCACCCGCGGGAGCGCGCCCCCACGGCCCGCCACCCACTGCGAGATCGTCGTCCCGGTTGTCCGGGGATTATCCGGCTCGTCCGCGTCCATCCCCTGCATCACCATGCCCCCGCTGCAGTTGCGTGAGCTGGCGGCGTAGAGGATGCCGGTCGTCGGATCGAGCGTCGCCGGGTGCGTGATGTTCAGCCCCCCGTAGCAGCGGATGTTGTCCAGCACGTCCTCGTTGTGGTCCGGATAGAGCCGGGGCATGAAGGGCCCGCCCACCCGGTACCGGCTCAGGACCTCGAGCGCCTCCGCGCGCAGCTCGGGCGTGAAGTCGAGCACCTGGTCCTCGGCCAGCCCGAAGGGTTCCATGGGCTCGGGCCAGGTCACATGGGGCTGCGTGTTTGCGGTCCAGTTTCCGGGCACCACGGTCTGCAGCACGTCCCGTTCCTCGATGGGCCAGACGGGTTCGCCGGTCTCGCGGTTGAAGGTGAAGATCTGGCCGGTCTTCGACGTCTGGATCACCGCCGGAACCGCCTCGCCGTCCACCTCCAGGTCGACGACGATCGGCACGTTGGGCAGGTCGTAGTTCCACTGGTCGTTGTGCACGGTCTGGAAGTGCCAGACGCGCTCGCCGGTCTCCGAGTTCAGCGCGATCACGCTGGTGCCGTAAAGATTGTCGCCGGGACGGAAGCCGCCGAAGTAGTCGATGGTCGGCGGGTTGGTGGGGACGTAGACGATGCCCCGCTCCTGGTCGGCCGACATCGGCGCCCACGAGGACACGTCCCCGGTGTACATCCAGGCGTCGTTCTCCCAGGTCTCGTGCCCGAACTCGCCGGGCCGCGGGATCACGTGGAACTTCCACTTGTGGTCGCCGGTGCGCGCGTCGAAGGCGAGGATGTCGCCGGGCACGTTCTCGATGCGGGTCTGGTTGTAGCCCTGCTCCGCCGAGTTGCCCACCACCACGGTGTTGTTCACCACGATGGGCGGGGAGGAGGTCGTGATGAAGCCGAGTTCGCGCGGGATGCCGTAGTCGGCATCGTATTCGCCATCGTAGTCCTCCCACGGTCCCCAGCCTTCGAGCAGCGGGACCAGCAGGTCGACGATGCCGGTCGCGGGAAAGTCCTCGATGGGCACCGGTTCCCCGAATCCCTCCAGGTGCCGGCCGGTCTTCGCGTCCAGCGCGTGCAGGAAGAAGGCTGGAGAGGTGTAGAAGATGACGCCGCGGCCATCGATTTCGCCGTACGCCACGCCCTTGCCGTAGTTCTGGCGCATCGACCGCTCCCAGCGGGTCGTGTTGGGCTCGCGGTACGTCCAGAGCGTCTCGCCGGTCGCGGGATCGATGGCGGCCACGGTGCGGCGCTGCCCCGCCACCGTGTACAGGATGCCGTCGATGTAGGTCGGGGTCGACTTCATCTGGGGGTCGACCTCGGGCCCGTAGTTGTCGGCCCGCCACACCCACGCCACCTCCAGGTCGCCGAAGTTGGACGCGTTGACCTGGTCGACCGGCGAGTAGCGGGTGCCCCACGAGTCCGCGCTCTGGAAGCGCCACTCGCCGTCGGGGTTGCCGCGTTCCTGCGCCTGCGCGGGGATGGCCGTCGTCAGCGCAAGCAGCGCGGCGAGAACGAGGCCCGGCGCGAAGCTTCCTCGATGACTCGATGACATGGATTTCCTCCGGAGAGCGTGCGTCGATCAACCCTCGCAAATTCGGCATCCGATGCCGCGCGCGCCAGTAGCGGGACGGCTCGGAAAGCCGCCGCCGGACGGGCTGGCCCGACCGATTCGCCGATCCGGGGAGAGGCCGGGTTCCTCCGGTCGATGCGCCGGATGCGGCGCCGGGACGGCCCCGGGACGGCTCCGCGACGGCTCCGGGACGGCTCCGGGGCCACGGCCCTTCCGGCCCCGCGGTCACGTCCTTGACACGCTATGGAAACATCGATATAGTAGCTATATAGATATTGATATAGCATGAGCCATCGCGCTCCTGGTGCGCTCCCGTCGCGCTCCTGGGGTGACTCAGGCTCCTACCACGCAGGCGGTGCCCATCATGAGCCTCGACCACATCCTCCTCGGCCTGCTCCGCGACCCGGCGACGGGCTATGCGCTCAAGCGCACCTTCAGCGAGCGGATCCGGCACTTCTGGTCCGCCGAACTCAGCCAGATCTACCCGAGCTTGAAGCGTCTCGAGCGGCGCCGGATGCTGCGGAGCCGGATCGAGCCGTCTCCGAAAGGGCCGAACCGCAAGGTCTACGCGCTGACGAAGGAGGGCCGCGAGGAGTTGCTGCGGTGGCTGCGCAGCGGCCCCTCGGTCGGCACGGAGCGGTTCGCATACCTGGCGCAGCTCTACTTCATGGACGCGATCGGAGACCTCCGGGAGACGCGCGCGTTCATGACCGAGCTTCGGGCTCATCTTGCCGCCTGGCTGGCGCAGCTGGAGTCGCTCGAGCAGGAGTTGATCGCCGCTCACGGGAATCCGGAGAGCTACGGCGACGCGGGGTTCCACCGCTTCGCGACGCTCCGCATGGGCATCCACTCCATCGGGTCGAAGGTGGCCTGGTGCGACGAGACCCTGGCCGCGATCGAGCGGCGGGTGGCGTCCCGCTCCGGGACGGAAGCTGCGGCCGGAACGCGCCCGCGCGAGCCGGAAACCGTGGCCGGCGAGCGGCAGGTGGGGGATCGGTCCGGCGTGGAAGCTGCGGCCGAAAGCCACCGGCACGAGCCGGAGACCATGACGGGCAGGCGGCGGACCATGGCCGGCGAGCGGGAGGGCCGCTCATGACGGTCTTCAATCTTCTCTTCGATGCCCTCCTCCTGATTCACGTGGTGGCCGGCTTCGTCGGCTTGGCGGCGTTCTGGTTCCCGGTGTTCGCGCGCAAGGGAGGACGGGTGCACGTCGTGGTGGGCCGCGTCTACGCGTACTGCGCGTATGTCGTGACGCTGTCGGCGATCGTCGCGGCGGCGGGCCGGATCGCATCCTTTCGGTACATGGGCATCGGCGTCGCGGAACAACCCGAGCGCTACGGGTTCGCCGTACTCCTGGGATACCTGGGCGTGGTGACCTTCGTCATGGTGCGCCAGGGCCTGCGCGTTCTGGCGACCCGGCGGGCGCCCGAGAAGCTGCGCACCCCGGTACACGAGGCGCTCGTCTGGGCGTCGATGTCCAGCAGCGTCATCGTCGTCGCATTCGGGCTGGCCGCATGGTCCGCCGTCTCGCCGATCCTGCTGGGGATGAGCCCCATCGGCCTCTTCACGGGACGGCGCATGCTGCGGCTGATGCGCGATCCGGGCGGCGAGCGCATGGGCTGGTTCTACAGCCACCTGGCCTCGATGCTCGGGGGCGGCATCGCCTTCCACACCGCGTTCCTGGTCTTCGGGGCGCAGCGGCTCTGGGCCTACGAGATCGAGGGCCCGCTCGCGATCGTCCCCTGGATCCTGCCGACGGTGGTCGGCGTTCCGGCCATCGTCATCTGGACCCGGCGGTACCGTCGAAGGTTCGAGCGCTCGAGGGGTGCCGCGGCCTGAGGAGGGCCGGCCGGCCGGGCCGGATCCCGGGCGTTGGCGCTGGCCGCGAGGCCGCGCAGACGGCATGATGACGGGTTGCGATGGGCGGGCCCTCCGGGGGCGCGTCAGGCGCCGACGCGCTGTCCGCGCGTGGGAGCGGGATGACGCCCGGGTTCCGGCCCTGGACCTTGAACCGGAGATCGGATGATGGCGAGTCGCGCACCTGCTGGATCCCTGCTGGCGATGCTGCTGACCCTGGCTGCGGCGGACGCGGGGCCGCTCATGGGTCAGGACGATGCCCGCCTGAAGGCGATGGCCTCCTGGGTGGCGGTGGACGCGCCCACCGGCTACGAGACCCGGCTCACGCCGCAGGTGGCGGACGCGATGCCCGGCTGGATCTCCGACCGCTGGGGCAACCTGGTGGCGGTCGTGGGGTCGGGGAGTCCGCGCCGGATCGTGGCGTGCGCGCTCGACCGGCCCAGCTACGCGGCCAGCCAGATCACCGCGGACGGGTATCTGCGCGTCCACCGCATCGGCCGCGGGTCGAGCCACCCGCTGTGGGACCAGGCCTTCGAGGCGCAGCACGTGCGGGTGATGACGCGCACCGGCCCGGTCGCGGGGGTGGTGGCGCGCTCGAACGGCCACTTCTCCGCCCAGCACCGCCACGAAACCGCCGTGGTGGGCGCGGACGAGCTGTGGGTGGACGTGGGGGCCGAGTCGGCCGCGGAGGTGGCGGCCCTCGGGATCGAGCTGCTCGACCCGATCACGCGCCACCTCCCCCCGTGGCCGATGGCGGGCGGGGTGGCGGGACCGGACGCCGGGCGCCGGGTGGGTTGTGCCGCCGTGGCCACCCTGGCGGAAGCCGCGCGCGACGGCCGCGCGCCCGCGGGGGAAACCCACTTCGTGATGAGCGCCCAGGAGGTGCTGGGGTGGGTGGGGCTCTCCTCCTACGTGGCACGCGGCGGGTCGTTCGACCAGGTGGTGGTGCTCGCGCCCGGCGAGGCGGAGGGCGGCATCACCCTCCGGCCGGCGGACTCGTTCGGCCGCTTCGGCGCCGTGCTCGCGTCGGCGGGGCTGGACGAGGTCACCTGGATCGTCCCCGCGGCCACCGCCCCCGGCTCGCACATGGAGCAGGTGCGGCTGGAGGATGCCACCACCCTGCTGGCGGCGGCGGCCGGCGCCATGGGGGTGCGGGCAGACCCGCAGGCGGATTGGGTGCCCGCCCCCGCGCCGGCGCCCCTGCGCACCAGCCACGTCGACCGATCGCTCGACGGCACCGCCGACCTCCTGCGCAGCCTCGTCGACCTGTACGCCGTCCCCGACCATGAGTGGCCGGTGCGCCGGTTCGTGCTGGAATCGCTCCCCGACTGGGCCCGCGACCGCGCCGTCGTGGACGACATGGGCAACGTCATGGTGGAGGCAGGCCCCGAGCGCGACACCACCGTCTTCATGGCCCACATGGACGAAGTCGGCTACGAGGTGGAGACGATCGCGCCCGACGGGGTCGTCACCCTCCGCCGCAAGGGCGGAGCGGTCGCGACCGCCTGGGAGGGCCAGACCGCGCTCCTCCACTTCGACTCTCCGGGCGCGCCGACCGCCCTGACCGGCGACGGGAGCGACACCAGCCCGCGCTGGAAGGCGGAGTCGCTCGCCGCCACGGCGCCGCCGCCCATCCCCGGCGTCTTCCTCACCCGCGACGTCGCCGACGGCAGGAACGTCACCAGCGAGCGCGCCTGGTTCGGCATGAACGCCGAAGAGCTGGCCGCCCGCGGCGTGCGCGAGGGCAACGCGATCACCATGTACAAGGAGGGCCTGCGCCTGGGGCGGCACCGCTTCGTCGCGCGCGCCCTCGACGACCGCGCCGGCACCACGGCCATCCTCCTCGCCATCCACGCCATCGACCCGGACGAGCTCGACTCGAAGGTCATCTTCACCTGGTCGGTCCACGAGGAAGGCGGCCTGCGCGGGGCCGGGGCCATGGCCCGACGCTACGCGAGGAGCGCGCACCGCATATTCTCCGTCGACACCTTCGTCTCCTCCGACACCCCGCTGGAGACGCCCCACTTCGCGCACGCCCTCCTCGGACGGGGCCCGGTCCTGCGCGCCATCGAGAACTCGTCCGTGTCCCCCGACCGCGAACGCCAGCGCGTGATCAACGCTGCCCGCGAGGCCGGCATCCCGCTTCAGATCGGGCTGACCCAGGGCGGAACCGACGGCACCCAGTTCACCTTCTGGGGCGCCCCCAACCAGGGACTCTCATGGCCGGGACGCTACAGCCACTCCCCGGGCGAGGTGCTGGACCTGCGCGACCTCGAGCATCTGGGACAACTGATCGCGGCGATGGCGCGGACCGGAGGGTAGAGCGACCCGCCGGACTCGCCAAGCGGTCCCGCCCGGCAGCCGGGCCGGTCCAGTCAATCGGTTGGGCTTGCTATCCGGGCCGGTCCAGTCATCGGTTGAGCTCGTCATCCGGGCCGGTCCCGTCATCGGTGTTGCCCGGCATTCCGGCCGGTCCCGTCAATTGGTACGGCTCGCCATCCGTGGCTATCCCGTCATCGGTATGGCCCGCGATCCGTGGCGGTCCCATCATCGGTTGGGCTTGCCATCCGGGCCGGTCCAGTCATCGGTACGGCCCGCCATCCCGGCCCGTCCAGAGTTCACATGGGAAGGTCTCATTCCACCATTGAAAGGGCTTGGCGTCCCCCGACGCAGGGGGACCAGGAGCGGCCGTCCCGAATTCACATGGCGGAGTCCCATTCTGCCATTGACGGATTCGGAGGTCGCGATTCG